>JABAOG010001321.1_pt1 | contig 55549 bp, 61 predicted proteins | sample 7062131 | NCBI WGS metagenome assembly JABAOG01 (sample SAMN14538629, study PRJNA623070) | marine sediment metagenome | biome: marine biome [ENVO:00000428]; feature: marine pelagic biome [ENVO:01000023]; material: deep marine sediment [ENVO:00002113] | place: India: Arabian Sea | collected... | reverse complement strand
GCTCTCCCAGCTGAGCTACGGCCCCAGGGTGCTGCTAGGGCAAGCTACGACAACCGGTTGCAGGTAGGGAAGCTCGGCACCCCAGACGTTACTCGCGGTTGGTACTCGCGGTTCACCTAGCACCTGCGCCCTCTACCCGCCTCCGCGATTCGAGAGCCCTCCGCATCGTCTGTTCGTCCTCCTGCTGGTAGCAGGCGACGATCGTCTGGTGCGTCTGCCAGCCTCCAAGGGCGCACAGGTCCCTGAGAGGCACGTGCTTCAACTCCGTGGCGAACATCCTCCTAAGCCCATGCCAGCCTAGGCCGCGCACGTGGTCCAAACCTGCCGCTTCCTCAGCCTGCAACCAGTAGCTGTGCATAAGCGACGAGGAGGTAGGCTTCTCAGACTGCTTCGGAGAGGGAAGTACCCACGCGTCTCCAATCCCCGGGTTGTGCCCTCTCGCCTTCTCAAGTGCCTCCTTGGCCATCGGTGTAAGAGGAGTCCGGTGCTCGTGCCCGATCTTGTCTTCGTTCCCTCTCCAGTGCAGCCACTCGTTCTCGAGGTCAACGTCTCCCCAACGGAGGCGCCGAATCGCCTTGATTCGGTGACCTGTCTCGTGGGCCAACACAAGGGCCACGTAGAACCGCCAGTCCACACGGTCTGCCACTTCGAGCATGGCCTCATACCGCTCCGGAGTCATGATCGGGCGGCTCGGACTCTCTTCACGTGGGATCGGGAATCCCTTGAGAGGGTTCCGCTCGAGCAGGTAGCTGCTCTTCCCGTCACCCGCCGTGGTTGCCCAATTCAGGACAGCTCGCAGCCAGAGTAGGTCACGAGCGATCGTCCTGTTGCCGACTGTCGTAGCCTCTGCCTTTTGCGCCGGCCGGATCCGCCCCGTTCGGCGTTCCTTGACGAAAGCGTCCCAGTCCCGTCTGCTCAGGCTCTTCGCCTTCCGCTCGCGTCCAAAGAAGCGGAGGAACATGTCAGCGGCGCCGCTGTCGTGGCTCTGCTGACGCTCGCCCTTTTGAGGCGTCACTTCTCTCCCGTAGATGTCAAAAAGCTCGCGGAGCGTGATTTCGCGCGAGAGCTTCTGCTCCGTACTCCCAAACTTCGCCGCCAGCTCGTCAGCCTGCTGTTTGGCCTTCTCGCGGTCGCGATGTCCGAGCGACAGAGCCTTGCGCTTCACCTTGGCCGGGCTGCGGACGCCCTCGTAGAACTCCACGTGCAGGATGCCGGACTTGGCATCCTCGTACGCGCGTACCCGGTTCCTTCCGCGCTCTCCTGCGCTGTAGCTCCAGTAGTTCTTTCCTCTAGCCATCGTGGCCTCCCGTGTCGGAGTTCACAACGGCTCGGGCAATCTGCTCCCGCGAAGTTACGGGCTCGCCATCTTCGCCGACATCCCCGCAGCTGTAGCCGGGTTTGCGGGGGAGGTCGCAGCGTCGGATTCGGGGAGAGTAGCGCTCTCCCGCGTTTGGGATCGTTCCCTCGCGCAGGAGCCGGCCAAGGTGGTCCTCGCTGTAGCCGGACTCGGCGGCCGCTTCACTGATTGAGAGGTCCTCCGAGGCCCACGCTGCGGCCTCTGCCTGTAGCTCTGTAGCCGCCTGCGTGAGGGCTGCGGCCTGGCCATGGGCCTCCAGTGTGCGAAGGCGCTCCGCCTCCTGTCTCCACCGCATAGCAAGGGCGCCGAAGCGGGCCGTGCGCCCATCTGCGTCCGCCCCGTTCGGGGTGGTGTCCCGCCGTACTGCGGCTGGTCGCGACCTAGACATCGGAGTCCTCCTCTTCGGAGGACTCAGCAGCTGGGAGAGGCGGACTATTGCCGCTCTCCTTGAAGTGCTGGCCCTGATTGACTGACGGCGCAGGGTTCGGCGTGCCCGCGTCCGGCTCCTCGTCAGAGGCGGACGTGTCAGCTAGGGTTGGCCCCGTTGGCTGCAACTTTTCCGGGTCAATCAGCTCGGACGCCGCGCCCCGCTCTGTGCGAAGCCTCTTGACCTTCGACGCGAGCTGTTCAATAGCCCAGTCCCCCTCGATTGCCGCGAGGTAGGCCTCAAGCCCGTAGTTGAACAGCGCAGGGGTGCCGTCTCGCTGGTCCTTTGGCTGGCTCTCGTTGGAGTTGCTAGTAGGGCCGTATTGATTGGCCTGCGTGCGGTCGGACTCGTGATAAGGCATGGTGCTCTTTTCTCCTTTTTCGCTGTTCCTAAAGGAAGGGCCCCGTGCGGTACGGAGCCTGTGGGGTCGTTGAAGTTGCAGTTGTGAGCTCTGTCGGCGCGGCTCCTCGTCCGCGTCCTACTCCCTTTCTCGTTGGGACCGCGGCCAGGGGCCTAAGGGCGCTAGCCCGACGGAGTTGCTGGTGGTGGAATGGTGGGGCGGGTGTGGTCGGTTGGGCGCTGCGCCTCAGCGGCTTCGGGAACGCCTGTGGCCGGAGTGCACGTTAGCTAATCACTTGGGGACTACCTGGCTTCTAGAAGCGTCGTCGAGGCCTCCCCTTCTCAGAAGAATGCAGTGGCGTCCAGGATCGAGGGTCGCCGGGGCGTACAGCTGTCCGTTCTCGGTCAAGTTTGCCTCAAGCCGCTTTGCCGGCCCCAATCGCGGACGAATGCTGCCGGCTGGTCAAGCAACCGTTGACGTTTCTCGTCAGCCCGTCGTCCACTGCGTCTTGGTAGTGGGCCAGAATCCGGCTGTCCGCCTCCAAAACTGGACGCAGTTTCGCCAATCCAGCGTCTACGAGCTGTTGAGCCCGGGAACGGGATACGCCGAGGCGCACTCCGATCTCGTCGAAGGTCATTTTGCTTGAGCGATTCAGGGCGAATCTCCACCCGACGGCGTTCCGCTGTCGCTCGGTGAGCCCGGCCCGATCAAGGGCTTCGTGCACCCAGTCGCGGAGCCTGTCGCGATCGATCGCGAGTAGAATCGCGTCCTCAACGTCACCAGGCGTGGGGGGTTTCCGTTTTCTCCTCCTTTTCCGCCACGTCTCTTGCCCGTCCTCTCCTAGCTCCGTTTGTCGGAGATCCACGCTCCGTGCGACAGGCAAGGAGAGGAGGTGTGCCACGATCTCAGGCGCCTCGCCCGTGGCCTGACTCAGTTCGGCCCGGGTCGGCTCGCGCTCCAGCCTTTGTCGGAGGCGCTCTTGTAGTCGGAGGAGTTGATGCCGCCGCTGGCGCACGTGCTTCGGAATTCGGATTAAGTTCCTAGATTCCCGCAGCTTCTTCCGGATCTCCCGCTCTACGACGGGCCACGCGTACGTGGCAAAACGGACGTCCCGATCCGCGTCAAAACCTGCGGCTGCGCGTAGCAAAGCCATGTTGCCGGCTGCTACCAGTTCGTCGAGCGCAGCGTCTGGGTTACGGGTCGACACCCGATTGGCGATTTCTAAGACGATCCGGAGGTTGCCTTCCGCGAGGCCCCGGCTAGCATCCGGGTCACCGTCGCGAGCGCGCATGGCGAGATGCTTCTCTTCCTCGGCGGACAGCAGAGGATAGCGCTCGACGTCTGCGCAGTAGATTTCCCATGCCGACTGGGCGGCTCGCGCTTGGTCAGTCATGGCGCACCTCCCTTCGAGCGTGGGTTGACGGAGTGTCGAGCCCCGGTTCCCCGGTCGTTGGGTCCGGTTCGGATTCGCTCGCTTGGGCCGACTCGCGCCACCACCTGTCGAACTGGTCGAACGAGCCAACCGCTACGTGCGTACCGACGTCGGTGACGACGTAACCTGTGCCACGCCCCTTTCCCGTTCTCCGAATCAGTCTCTTTGACTCTTGCGAAAGCTGGGCCAGGAGAGCCTTAGCATAGGTGTCGGTCAGCTTAGGAGGCTCTACTCCAGCCTCGAGCGCTCTATCCTGCAGCCATGCGTTGTACTGCTCCTGGAGCTGCTTTCGGCTCACTTTTGGCAAGTCTGTAGTGGCCGCGTTCATCTCCTGCACGTTCAGGATGGTTCTGAGCGCGAGGTATAGGGCGTTGGTGTTCTCGCTGCTCTCGACGCACGTCGTATAGGCTTCGAGGCTGGCGGCAGTGAGTTCCGCCAACGCAAGTGCCGCCCCCTCCTCGATTACCGCGCTCGACTGTGCCACGGTGTCGCCGTCTGGAGCCACGAAAACAAGGTCAGGGACGGGCTTTAGGCGAAACGGCAAATCGGGGGGCCACTCTTCGCCGTCGCGCGCTTTTGTTGGAATCAGGCGAACGGCATTCCCGTCCTTGAAGTCGCTCGCCCTTCCCTCGATCACGAAGCCGAAGTCGAGCCCCTGTGTCCATGCGGACGCGCCCCGGCCTCGCTTCTTGTCCTGGTAGCCCGTGTGGTGAGCGAAAATGCACGTGCAATCAGCCACCTCAGCGATCCGCGAAAGCATTCCGGTCACGGCGTTCGCCGTGTCATTGTCGTTCTCGGACTGCTCCGATCCGAGCGACTTCCCCAGCGTGTCGAGGATCAGGAGTCCCGCACCCGTCTGTCGCATTGTGTTGATGAGACCGGCCTCGACCGCTGGATGATCGAGCTGCACCGGGTGCTCGCTAAGAATGAACCGATCGTGGAGCACCTCGTGCATGTCGGCGAGTGAGAGCCAGGGCGGGAGGTACCCGTACGTGACGAGCCAGCCCGCCATCCGCTTGGGAATGCCGCGCATGCCTTCGGCGGCCACGTACACGACCGGTCGCTCTTGAGTGGCGCGTCCGAACCACGGCCGTCCGAATGCCAAAGACAGGCCGAGATCTATCAGCAACCACGTTTTTCCGAGCGAGTAGTCGGCGATCACGGCGCCAACTCGGCCAGCGGGAATCAGACCGGGAACGAGATACTGCTCGTTCAGGTCGATCCTACGTAGGTCATTTGCACGAAGGCTGGCGTTCCCCGCTTCGTCGTAGATAAACGGGTCGTGTCCCGCCTCGTTCGGCAGATAGCGACGTAACATGTCTTGGGTCGCTGAGCGCGACTTCAGCCGCGCCTGGAGCTGGCCCTCGGCGGCGGCACGAACAAGTGCGCGGTCGGCTGCAGGAAGCGACGGCAGCGCGGCCCGCGCGGCCTTCAGGATTTGCGGGATCTGGTCCCACTCGGCCGCACCGAGGGCTAGCAATCCTGTGCCCTCAAGCAGGCGGGCAATGGGGCCATTGCCCGCCGACGCGACGCTCTGGAGGCTGGCCGGCTGCGCTTCCAACCTGGGAGCCGGTACGGCGGCTAGCTCTGTCTTGAACACCATCTGAGCCTCGGCATTCCTGGCGGCAGTCACGACGTCCGCAGACGCTTCGAAGCCGTGCTGCATGGCTATACCAAGCAGCGTGGGCCACCCACCGGACGCTCGGTCCTCGTTGAGCGAATACCAGACGCTTTCGATCTGGTCCGGATCCGACGCACCCGACGTCCAGTGGTTGCTGAACGTGGTGAAGATCTCCTTTGCCTCGGGATCATTCTCGGTGCCGCAGGCCGTTCGGATCCGGTAGGCCATTCCGACCCACTTCTCTCTCGCGTCGAACCGCTCGTCGTTCGGGATGGAGGACACGGCGTCGCGGACTAACTGAAGGCTCGGCGCCTTGAGGGCCTCGAGATCTGCCGGATCGTATTCCGGTCGACGGCTGTCTGCCCCGAGCGACGCGAGATGCTCAAGGAGCGCGGCGGGCGCCTCCAAGAGCTCGTCGATCGACGGCAGCACGACGGTTGGCTCGCCGTCGCGACGGCGATAGCGCCCGGCCGAAGTAGCCGAAGGGGAGACGACGAACTGGCGCTCCCGAAAGAAGACGTCGACGCCCGGGGCAACGGAGGAGCGGTTCGGAAGTCGCTCGATCGGGAAGCTCGCCGGTATCCGGAGGACATAGTGCCACCCGTCGCTCGGTGTGTTCTGTAGGAGGTAGGGATCGAGGCTTAGCCCAAGCGCCGCTTCCCACTTGCGGATCGTCTCGTCCCCGCCTTTGCCCTGCTTCGTGTCCACGTCGACGAGCAGGAGACGCTCAGATTCCTCCAGGAGAATCCCGATATTGGTCGGACGGCCGGACCTCGCGCTCCACCGCCTCGCGAGGACTTCCTTCGACCGGATCGCCCGCCCCTGCCATGCCTTTCCGATCGGGTGCTTGCCGTGAGCGCGGCAGTCGGCGCCGCGAGGGCAGGTGCACTCGTCGCCGTCGGCCCCATGGAGCAGCACCACCGGATAACCGCGAACGATGTAGCCCTGGGCGGCCTCGTATCTCTCCCGCTCGTTTCGGTCGTCCGGAGAGAAAACGGCGGGGTCGACCTGCAGCGAATCGGTCTGGCGTGCCCCCTCGCGGGCGGTTTCAATCTCGGCGCCGCCAACGGTGCTCGACAGTCCATTCGCGCCTTGAGCCGTTGCACTCGTCCCATTGCGGCGTAACGATCGAGGCTGCGTGAGGTCACCCCAGGCTGCAACCAGCTCCTCGAGCGTGTTGGCGGGGCACTCGCTCCCATGCAGGTGTACCGGCTTTCCGGCGGCGACCCGCTGCGAAGCGACGATTAGCCCCGCGTGAGGCTCGACCTTTCTCCAATCGCCCGGTACGCGGACTCGCGACGGATCGCAGCCGCAAGCGAGCAGGGTGGCGGTCTGTAGATTACGAGCCCCCCCGACACGCACGAGCACGAGCGCGTCCCGTTTACGACACACAGGGCAGGGGTGCCGGTGGACGATCGGAGTACTCATTGCTACTCCTCCCGCGCGCGATTTGGTACTGCGCCTTCGCTAGTGTTTGCGCCCAGCCGGCATCCGTAATCGCGCACGGAGCAAACGGTCACGAACCAGCGACCATCACGCTTCTCTCCCTCCAGTGCACCGTTCAGCAGGGCTCGCCAGGCCCGTTCCCAGGACATGGAGAGCCTCCTGGCGGCGTCAGCCAGCGAAATCATCTCTTTCATCGGATCTTGCCTCCTTTCAGGGTTGCGCATACGATGCAGCCTATCGGATCATTGGTGATGAAAACGCATCCAGTACAGTCCACGGATACGCTTCGCAATCCGGACGCTTTGTCTATGTGTGTCTATGATAGGCCGAAATAATGATGCACGTTAGAGGCGAAAAGCGAGGTTCGTTGCATCAAGTCCGGATCGTCGACGCCGAGGCCCTACGATCGGTTCTGAGGAGGATAGTCGAGGAGGAGGAATACAGTACGCACCGGCAAGCAGCGACCTTCCTGAGGATCGGGCAGACCACGTTCACGCGGCTTCTGAACGGGACGACCAACCAGTTCATGCGCTTTGACACCTACTGCAGCATCAGGGAGGCGTTGAGCGGCCACGCTATCGAGTTCGGCCTTATCACCGTGTTCGAGGACAGCGTGTTGCCGTGGGAGGGACGGCAGATCCGAGGCCAGTACGAGAGCTGGCTCGACGGAGAATTGGACCGCCTGCGGGAGACACACTCGTTCGTTACGGAACTGTTCGCCCACCCAGAATATCATGAGCAGATTGAGAAGTGGCTTCAGCAGGTGACCCTACGCGAGCACCTACCGCGAGAGGAGGACAAGAGGCACTGGCTAGCGCTGTACCGGGCTCTGGAACCGCTTGGCAACGCGAAAGCGACATACGGAGTGGAGCGTTCGTGGCAGGAGCTGCATGAGGCCGGGCACCTGCGTCCTTTCCTGCGTGCAGCGCTGGAGCGCGAGCGGATCATGCTGGAGCGCGAACGCGATCTAGAGAGAATCAATGCGCGCCGTCTGCCAGACGAGGCATTGGCGTGGCTTGCGGAGCCAGATGAACCGACCCCAGAAGAAATAGCCGAGGAACGGGCAGCCTTGGAACAGATTCTAGGGGCGGGCCAAGAGAGGGCGGAGCAGGAGTAACGGCCGCCAAGTCAAATCGCGCACGACCGGTTGGGGGTCTACGTACCTAGACCCCCCCAGAATCGGTCGAAGTGTGTGTACAGCGAAACGAGTCGGTCGAGATTCCGACCGATTCCTGAAAAACCAAGGAGCAGTGCGGGATTAATCGGTCGGCGTATTGGCCGAAGAGCTGACCGGTTTCCGTGTTTCGGTCGAGAGAATCGGTCGGAGCATGGGTCTAAGCCCTGGGTTCTCGACCGATTCCCGCGTAAGGATTTCACGGCCAGGTACGGCGGATCCAATCCGACAGCAATAGTAGACTGCTGAGCCTGGGCCGGTTACGCTGGCGAACGGTGTCGCTCCAATCCTCTCCTGCCTATTCGGCTTCCTCGTCCGTGGGCACCAGGTGATGCATCCAGTTAACCTCGCTGCCGTCTAGCACGGAGGCTCCGTTACAGCACTGCCATGCGCCCGGCCCGAACGCGGTGATGATCTCGTCCGAGACCTCCCACTCACCGTCCTCCTCCTCACCCTGGTAGAAGATCAGGGCGCCGTCGCGCACCTTGGCTTCCTGGGCGTGGAGGTAGATTCTCTCATCGTAGGTCGTGTAGACGACGAAATAGTATTGGCCGTAGCGGGTTGGCCCTTCGTCGCCAGCAGGCCGGGTAAATAGGTCCTTCTTCGGGCTCATTCGTTGGATCTCCTTAGTTGGTGGGCACGTGTCGCCGGGCAGCGTTGCCGGGTCTTTCCCCAAGCCTTCAACTTTTTTTTGTTGGCAGCACAGTGCCGTCGCGGCCTGGGCCCCAAAGAATAGCGGATCGAAGCGGGCCGCGCTCACGGGTTCCGGCCGAGCAGGAAGGCCGGGGGGTGGGGCCGCCCCAGGGGGGGGTCGATGTGCGACTGGAAGCTGGTGGGCCGGGATTCTTCGCCTGGTGTCAGGCACTCCCGACGCCCGGGACCGGTCCGCAGTTCTCGATACAGGAGTGGGCGCAGACGCCACACCGGGGGTCTCATTGGATTGAGACCGGGTCAGGCCCAAGTTTACAGAAAACCACTTATTCGTCCTTCGGTTCTTCTTCACCTCACGCACAGGCCCCTGGCCCGGTTCTTGGGACCTGGCCTGCGGCGCCGGCGCTACGCCTGGTACGGAGAGGTCTTGGGGCGGCGGGTCGCAGGTGGGCTCTTCAGACTCGTAGGTGGCCACTGGCCAAGGACATGGCTGCAGGACGCTACGCGCGCGCGCGTAGGGCGATCGTACTCGGGTCTGCAGCCGGCCGAGCAGGTGGTGGCGTCTGAGGCGCCCTCGAACCGCCCAGGGAAGAGTGTCTCTTGGGTGCTGCCAGGTCTGTAGGCGGGCCGATCTCGACCGAGCGGAGCACTGCTTCGTCGACTGCACTACTACGTAGCCGCTGGGTTAGCCCTTAGTACCTTCCAGCGAAGCGGATTCGATCACCGAGCATCTGCAACCTGCGCTTGGCTCCGGAGCGCGGTCGAGCCGGGCCAGCGTGTCTTTCAGCGTCCCTCGAAGAGTTTCGAGCTCCCGCATTCGCCCTTCAACTTGCGAAAGCCGCGCCGAAACAGTGGCACGTACATGCTCGCATGGCGGCCGGCCACCTGAGGAGATCTCCAGGATCTCGCGGATGTCTCGCAGACGGAGACCGAGGACCTGGGACTTCTTGATGAAGATGAGGTCGTCGAGCGCGGTCTGGTCGTAATCTCGGTAGCCGCCTCGCGTTCGAGGCGGTGGCCGCAACAGCCGCTGGCGTTCGTAGTACCGAATCGTGTCGGGCGTTACGCTCGCACGCTCTGCCAACTCTCCGATCCGCATCGATTTCGTCCCGTATCTGGCAGTTCTTTGCTCGGGGTTGACCTTGGAGTCTACTCCAAGGTCTATCTTGTCGGCAACGTTACCCGGTTTGGCAGCTACGCTTCCTGACGACGAAAAAACGCGGAAAAAGCGGGGTGAGGAGCAAGGACATCCGAACCGCCCAAAGACTGGTCTTGGTGGGGCTCCTCATCCCCGGGGGTGTGTCGGCGCAGGTGCTCCCGTTTCATACCGAGACCGCGATCACCACGGGCTTCGAAGAGCAGGCGGCCAGAACGTTCTCGATGTTCTCCGGAAGGCAGGGTCTCCTTCTCGACGGCGTCGCGGTCCCCGATTCGCTGCGACGCGAGATCAACGTTTTCGTCCAGCCGCTTGTGGTTCTCCCTTACGCGATCACGCCGATGTGGACCACCCGGCTGATCGCGCCGTTCGTCCACAAGTCCGTGGACTTCGCAATGCCTGGGGGAGCGCCGCTGGACTACTCCACCGGCGGAGTGGGCGACATCATCGTGGACACTAAGTGGGTCTTCCTCAGCCAGAACCGCCTGCGCGGCACCACGCGACTTGGAATCGAGGGCGGCGTCAAGATCCCAGTTGGCACCACCGACGCGGCGTACCCGGACGGCACTGTCGCGCCTCGCATGCTCCAAGTGGGCACGGGCTCGTGGGACTTCCCCTTTAAGGCCCTCTTCACGATGAACCGGGACCACTTCGGCCTGCTTGCGAACGTCGGTTACCGGTTGAACACCAGGGGAGACGATTTCAAGGCGGGCAACGTTTTCACCTACGATGTCGCGACCGGCTTGCGCTTCCTGCCTTGGGCTTACCGAAGCCTGAAGGACCAAACGCTCGTTGTATACCTCGAGCTCAACGGAGAGGTGGCTGCGAAGAGCGAAATCGGCGGCGTGCTCAATCCAGACTCTGGCGGACACCTCGTGTTCCTGAGCCCGGACCTCCAGTGGATCCCGCTCCCGTGGTTGCTGTTCGAAGGGTCCGTCCAGTTCCCGATCGTACAGGATCTCAACGGGACCCAACTCGAGTACGAGACGCGATTCCAGTTTGGCACCCGAATCCGCTTCTCGTTTCTCCGTTGATTCAACCAGAAAAAGGAGATCTCACATGATATCGGTAGCAAGAATGTCGCTCCTCGCGCTCCCTCTTCTGACCGTAGTGCTCCAGCCGACTACGCTCCTGGCACAAGAGCAGGAAGACTCCCAGTCCCGAGGTGAGGTTGGCACGCACGTTCGGACCATAGAGGTCACCGTTCTCGGGATGACTTGCTCGTTCTGCGCCTATGGCGTCGAGCAGAAGCTCAATAAGCTGGAGGGCGTCGGCGAACTGACGGTGGACCTGAAGAACGGCCGGGCGATTCTCGAGATGGATGACGAAGCGGACGTGTCGAACGAGACTCTGCTACAGACCGTCGATGCCGCGGGCTTTGACGTGTCGCGGATCATTCGCAACTTCGAATCGGAGTTTCCGGACTACACCGCTGATGAGGGACTGGACCCCAGGGAGGGCGAGAATGGCTGACCAGCGGAAAGTGGAGATCTTCAGCGCCGGCTGCCCCATCTGCGAAGAGACCGTTCGACTGGTGAGCGAGATCGCCTGTCTATCTTGTAACGTTACCGTCCTGGACATGCAGGACCCCGAGGCAGCTGAGCGCGCGAAGCTCTATGGCGTTCGCTCGGTACCTGCCGTGGCGGTGAATGGAGTGCTTGCTGCGTGCTGCACAGCTGGCGGTCCTGACGAGACGGTGCTGCGCGCCGCGGGGATTGGCCAGTCGCTCTAATCCTCCGGCGGCGAGACCCTTCGACTCGACCAATGGATGTGCTGGATCCGCCACCCGTCGGCTGTGAGTCCGAGCAGTATCGTCTCTGTCCCGATGCTGTTTATCTCCTGCTCCCTGAACGTGCCGGTCGTCGTTGACCGGCTGAGCACCCATGCCACGTCACCACTTTTCCCTGAGCGCTCGACTGTCAGCTCTCGCTCCGTCGAACTCGCGAAGGCGATGTCGGCCGGCAGGTGGTGCGACCGATACTCCTCTCGTGAGGCCTCCACGCCGCCGGACTCGTAGATCAGGACATCCTCTGCCAGCAACTCCAGCGCGGTCACGGAGTCGCCGCTGGCCAGCGCCTCATGGAACGCGCGAACGACGTTCTCCGGATTATGACCCTCCTGACCCATGGCTGGGAGTGGAGCAGTAGCAAGCAGCGCAACAGCGATAAGCACCATTCTGTTGGTCAAAGGACCCTCCGCGAGTCTCAGAGTTGGAAGCAGGCGCGAAGCCGGGAAATGGAGGAGAGAGCCGCTGGTCCCGCGCACCGTGCCGTGCCGACTTCCCGCGGCACCACGACCTCGAGGCAGCGATCGACTCAGCCAGCCGTAGTGAAGCTGAACACCATGCCGAAGCTCCCGTTCGTCGGGTGTTGCCAGCCCTCGCCTGCGTGCGGGCCGGGACCACCACCCATGGGACCACCACCCATGGGACCACCGCCCATCATATCTCCGTTGGCCCAGTGACCGCCCATCCCGGGCCCATGTTGACCGAAATCGACGGGGTGGTCGTCGGCGTCCCTCATCCCGCCGCCGAGATGGATCGAGTAGGTGGTGGCAAGCTTGAAGGGCTGACTCGGCGTGAAGGTGAGCGTCATATTGTTGTTCGACCAGTTCCACGTCCCGTCAACCTCGGGTCCGGTGAGATCGCCTTCGTGGACGTCCGCGTACTCGGACATCGCCGCGTTCATCGAATGGTCAAATCGCACAACAACACTCGAGCCGGGATCCACGTCGGTGCTCCCGCCTTGCGGAACTACGCTGAGGAACACGGTCTCGGTGTCGCCGGGCCCGGCAATGTCGTCGGTCGAGCAGCCCACAAGACCTGCCACCAACACCGGAATGCCAAACAGGGCCGAAGTTCGTTTCATCTGAGTATCTCCTCAATCAGCCACCGGAGTGGCAGAGTCGTCTATCTATCGAGGGTTGGTCCCTCGTGCTCTTTCAACATCCTAAGGTTGAGAGACTCAAGGCTCCGTGAAGGTCACCACAAGATTGCCTAATGAGCTTGTTCGTTGTCTACAGAATCCATATCACTCTTCCTCGGCAGGCTACGCGTCAGCGCATATGGCGTCGTACGAGCCGGGCCAGCTGCCGGCTGACAGCTTCCGCTGTCGCATCTCCGTCCTCGATCGCCGTCGTGACGGCCCGCTCGACGTAGGCCTCGAGCAGGACGCTCTCAGCGCTCAGCAACGCCGATCGAGCTGCGGCAAGCTGCTGCAGGACCTCACTCGTATCACGCCGCTGCTCAATCATGCGGCCGATTCCGTCTACTTGGCCGCGAATCCTGGCAAGCCGCTTCAGAAGCTCCTGCTTCTTCTCGTCTTGATTCTCGATTCGGTCCACCTGTTCATTCCCTCTTGAGCACGCAGTCAGCCGTTCTATTCCAAGGCCGCGGCGCCTTCGGCGTTGGTACGGATCTTGGTGAGGTTCAAGACCGGGTGGACGGACACGATGCCGTCACCGGGTCGACCCGTTCGTGCAGCTTCAGTGATGATCTCGGTGAGCATTCCGCAGCGATCTGCCGCACAGATACATCGGACGATCGCCATGTCAGCGTACTCGGTCCCTTCCTCGAACGAGATCTTCATCGTGGCCGTGTCGACGGCAGATCCAATGGCATGCGCACGCTGCACCGTTAGCCTCGGCAAACCACAGTCCTTCAGACAGTGGACCACGCGGTCCAGCATTTCGACCCTGACGATGGCTCGAACCTCAACGAGAGTGGTGGTAGCCGGCGCTTGTTCGGTCATGTGTCCTCCTAGTCGGCCGGGACGAGCGCCATCTCGTCATGAAGAGCTTCCTCGAGGGGTGCCTCCGGACGGCGTCTAACCTGCCAGGACCTCCACAGGAGGTAGATCGCAGGTATCACGACGAGCGTGAGAATCGTGGCGCTGATCATTCCGCCCACCATCGGCGAAGCGATCCGCTTCATGACATCGGCGCCCGTTCCCGTGCTCCAGAGGATCGGAGCCAGGCCTGCTGTGATGGCCGTCACCGTCATCACGACGGGGCGCAGGCGCTCCAGCGCTCCCTCCCGTACCGCCTCCGCGACGTCGCCGGCCGAACTCATGCGTCCTTCCAAGCTCCGGCGGTGGAAGGCTTCGTCCAGGTAGATCAGCATCACCACGCCGGTCTCGGCGGCCACGCCGGCCAGCGCGATGAACCCGACCCAGACGGCGACGCTCGTGTTGTAGCCCAGCAGCCAGAGGAACCAGATGCCGCCGACGAGGGAGAACGGCAGCGCCAGCATGACGATCAGCGACTCGGCGAGGCCGCGGAAATTGAGATAGAGGAGCAGGAAAATGATCCCGAGTGTGACCGGAACAACGATCTTCATCCGCTGCGCCACGCGCTCCATGAACTCGTACTGGCCGCTCCACACGAGTGTGTATCCCGCTGGAAGGACGAGCCGGTCGCTGACGAGCCGCTTGGCCTCTTCCACGTAGCCTCCCACGTCGCGCTCGCCGATGTCAACGAAGATGATGGTCACCGGGAAGGCGTCCTCCGTCTTCACGGCCATCGGTCCCTGAAGCACCGAGACGCTCGCTACTTGGCCGAGCGGAATCTGAGCGCCGCTCATAGCCGGGACGAGCACTTCGCGCAGCTTCTCCGGGTCGTCTCGGAGCTCCCGTGGATAGCGGACGTTGACTTCGTACCGCTCGCGGCCCTCGACGGTGATCGAGGCGGTCATCCCGCCTACCGTCGCCATGATCGCCTTATGGATGTCACCGACGTTGAGGCCGTAGCGAGAGGCTTCGATACGATCCACATCGATGTCGACGTAATAGCCGGAGACGCCGCGCTCGGCGAACGCGCTCCGTGTCCCGGGGACCTCCTGGACAATCCGCTCCACGCGCTCACCTAACGCCTGGAGGGAATCCAGATCGGGACCGAAGATCTTGATGCCGACCGGCGTGCGGATCCCCGTGGCGAGCATGTCGATCCGGCCTTTGATCGGCATTGTCCAGGCGTTCGTCACGCCCGGCATCCGGACCGCCAGATCCATTTCCGCGATCAGTTCATTGTAGGTCAGGCCCGGGCGCCACTGCTCCTTCGGCCGAAGGGTGATCGTAGTCTCGAACATGTCGAGCGGAGCGGGATCGGTCGCCGTGCGCGCGCGTCCCGCCTTTCCGAGCACGGTCTCGACCTCCGGGAAGGAGGCCAGCACGCTGTCCTGGTAGCGCATGATCTCGCGCGCCTGGGCGATCGACACTCCCGGCACGGTCGTCGGCATGAAGAGCACGGAACCCTCGTGGAGCGGGGGCATGAACTCGCTTCCGAGGCGCTGCCAGGGAAGGACCGTCGCGGCGAGCACCAGAGCGGCAGCGCCGACGACGATCCACGGACGGCGGGTCGCGAACTGAATAATGGGTCGGTACAGCGTACGCAGGACGCGGTTCACCGGGTTTCGGGACTCGGGACGTACCCGGCCGCGGATCAGGTAGCCCATCAGGACCGGGACGAGAGTGATTGCCAGGAACGCAGAGCCGGCCATCGCGAACGTCTTGGTGTAGGCGAGCGGCTTGAAGAGGCGGCCTTCCTGCTGCTCCAGCGCGAAGACCGGCAGGAAGCTGAACGTGATGATGAGAAGCGAGAAGAAGAGCGGCGGTCCCACCTGCCTGGCGCTCGCGTATACGATCTCCCAGCGAGACGTGCCCGGCTCGGCCCGCTCCAGGTGCTTGTGCATGTTCTCGATCATCACGATGGCCGCGTCGACCATGGCGCCGATCGCGATCGCGATCCCGCCGAGGCTCATGATGTTCGCGTTCACGCCGATCCACCGCATCACGATGAACGAGATGAGGATGCCGACGGGCAGCGTGACGATCGCGACGAGCGCCGAGCGGAAGTGAAGGAGGAAGACCACGGCGACGGCGGCCACGATGAGGGACTCCTCGATCAGCTTGTCGCGAAGCGTCTCGATGGCCCGGTGGATGAGGTCGCTCCGGTCGTAGGCGGCACGCAGCTGCGTGCCCGGAGGTAGGCCGCGGTTGATCTCCTCGACCCGCTCCTTCACCGCCTCGATCGTCTTCAGCGCGTCCGACCCGAAGCGCATGACGACGATCCCGGCGACCACCTCTCCCCGACCGTCGAGGTCGGCCGCGCCTCGCCGCGGGGCCGGGCCGAGCTGCACCGTGGCGACGTCGGCGACCCGGATCGGCGTACCGTTCGGCGTGGCACCCACGGCCACATTCCGGATGTCTTCCGTGCCCTCCAGGTAGCCGAGACCTCGGATCATGTATTCGCGGCCGCCCATCTCGAGCACCCGGGCGCCGATGTCGATGTTGTGGGCGCCGATCGCCTGCGCGACTCGTGTGACCGGGATGTCGAAGGCCCGGAGCCGCTCCGGGTCCACCTCGACCTGATACTGCCGCACGAACCCGCCGAGGCTCGCCACCTCCGAGACCCCGGGCACGGCCGTGAGCTGGTAGCGGATGTACCAGTCCTGCAGGGTGCGAAGCTCGGCCAGGTTCAGGCTGTCCGATTCGAGTACGTACTCGAACACCCAGCCGACGCCGGTGGCGTCGGGGCCGAGGACAGGCTCCACGCCCGGCGGGAGCTGCTGGCGGATCCCGTTCAGGTACTCGAGCACGCGCGAGCGCGCCCAGTAGATGTCGGTGCCGTCCTCGAAGATCACGTAGACGAGGCTGAGGCCGAAGAAGGAGAAGCCCCGCACCACTCTTGCTCCGGGCACCTTCAGCATCTCGGAGGCGATCGGGTAGGTGATCTGGTCCTCGACGATCTCCGGCGCCTGCTCCCGGAAATCCGTCTGGACGATGACCTGCACGTCGGAGAGGTCCGGGATCGCGTCGAGCGGCGTCGTTCTCATCGCCCAGATCCCGCCGCCTATCAGGGCCGCGGTGGCCAGGAGAACCAGGAACCGGTTCTCGAGCGACCACGCGATGACGCGGTTAATCATGGTCGTGCTCCGCCTCGCCCTGCTTCTCGGCCTCTGTCGTGTCGCTCGCCTCCTGGCCGGCGTCCTGCGATTCGGGCTCGAGCACCGTTCCGTGGCCGGCGTGCTGCATACCGGGCATGCCCCCGGCTCCTCCAAGGCGTGATTCCGCGTCGACGAGGAAGTTGGCCGAGCCCACGATCCGCTCGCCCTCGGAGAGGCCGGAGAGGATGGCGATCCGTTCTCCCGCCCGTGCGCCGAGCACCACCTCCCGCGCCTCCAGCATGCCGTCCTCGTCACGCGAGAAGACGAGGTTGCGCTCGCCGGTCACGACCACGGCCTCCATCGGAACTGTCAGCGCCTCATCGGCGACCTGTACGTCGAAGAAAATGGTGGCGAACATCCCGGGCTTCAGGCGGAGATCGGGGTTCGGGACCGTCACGCGCACGCGGTTCGTGCGGCTCTGCACGTCCACGGTCGGATAGACGAAGCTCACGGTGCCCATCACGTGCTCGCCGGGATAGGCGGCGACCTCGATGTGGGCCTGCGCCCCCTCCTCGACGAACTTGATGTCCTGCTCGAACACCTCGCCCTCGACCCACAGCTCGGTGAGATCGGCTATGCGGTAGAGTCTTATTCCCGGCATCACACGCTGTCCCTCCCACACATCCTTTTCCAGCACGATCCCGGTGACGGGAGCTACGAGGGTGAGCGTCTTCGTCACCTCGCCCGTGCTTTCGAGCCGGTCGATCTGCTCGGCGGTAATGTCCCAGTAGGCCAGCCGACGGCGGGAGGCCTCGAGCATCGCTCGAGCGGCCCTCCAGGACTCGCCGGCGGTCGAGTCGATCCCGGCGGCGAGCCGCCGCGCGGTGAGGAGCTCCTCCTGTGCCGCGACCAGCTCGGGGCTGTAGAGAGTGAGAAGGGGCTGGCCTCTTCGGACGCTCTCTCCGGTCGATGCCACGAACAGCTGCTCGACGAACCCGTCGATCTTCGGCGTGATGTCGGCGACGTTGGGCTCCGGCGCCTCGATCCGGCCGACCGTGCGGATGGACCGGGTCAACGTCTCTCGGCCGACGGTGACATAGACGACGCCCAGGGCCCTTTCCTGCTCGGTGGAGAGGTGGACGGGCTGTCTCTCGAGAGCCTCGGCCATATCCGATTCCTCGGCCGGGGCGGCTCCGTCATGAGCGGCATGATCATCCCCGCCGGTGGCTTCGTCGACCTGGGATCCGTCGCTGTCTTGGCAGCCGGCGAGCAACACGGAGACGAAGATCAGCCCGGCCGCACCGCCGATCGGGCTGTGGTAGAGGCGTCTCATCGGGCACCTCCGAGGTCCACGATCACGAGTGCCTCGAGCTCCGCCAAGGCCCGTTGATAGTCCGCCGCTAGGCGCACGCCTTCGATTTCGAAGCGGTTCACCGTCAGCTCGTTTTGGACGAGGGTCATGAAATCCACCTTTCCGACGCGATACGCAGACAGCGATGATTCGACGGCCGCCCTTGCCTGTGGCAGCACCGAGGTGTCGTACAGCGACACCAGCCGTCGGGCGCGCTCAGCCTCGGCCCTGAGCTCTGCGATTCGTGCGAAAGTCTCGTTGTACAGATCGATCGCCCTGGCCTCTTCCATGGCCTGCATCGCCAGCATCTCCCGGCGCTGCGGCAGTTGGTTGCTACCGGCCCAAAGTGGAAGGCTGATCCCGATCATGATCGTGGCCAGGTCGTTGAATTCGGGCCGTTGCCCGTAGGCGAAGAGTAGCGCGAAGTCAGGGTAGATCGACCTCTTCGCGGCGCGGTATCCCGCCTCAGCGGCTAGGGCCCTCTCTCTTGCCGCGCTGAGTGCCGGACGCTGCGCGTCCGCCAGGGCCATTAGCGTGTCGGGGGGCGGAAGTTCACCGCCCGGTGGAGGCAGATCGAGGTCCCCGATCGGAATCGTCGCATCTCTCCCCAGGAGGGCGTTGAGGCGAGCCGCCATGGCGAGACGGTCCTGCTCTACTACCGTGATGTCCTCGGTCATCGAGGCGACGGCGACCTGGGCCTGAAGCACGTCCTGCTGGAGACCCTCGCCTACTGCGTAAAGAGTCGAGGAGACATCTAGAAACTCCCTGAGCAGTTCTCGCGTCTCGAACATGATCTCGAGAGCTCGGTCCATGAAGGCGAGCCGGTAGTAAACCGTCTTGACCCGTGCAATCAGGCTCTCCTCCGTCTCCTCCATCTCCAGGTCGCTAGCCACGGAGAGGTGCTCCGCCCGGTCCTTGGAGGAGCTCAACCTCCCGGGCCACGGGAACCTCTGGGAGATCTCGAAGCGGTTTTGCAGCATCCGCTCCTCGGTCGACCCGAAGTCCGCGAACTGGCGGTTGACAAGCCCCAGGCCGAGGGTCGGATTCGGCAGTGCGCCTGCCTGGGGTATCCGCTCGGCAGCCGCGTCCGCACGCATCTTCGCGGCCCTCAGCGCCGGATTCGTTTCCCTAGCGAGCGACACGGCCTCGTCGATCGACAAGTGACCCGCGGTCGTCTGCGAGAGTCCGTGGCCGGCATGAAGCGCAGCCGTAACGGACAGCGTCAAGAACGCCTGCAGAATACGCGCAGCCTTCATGCGCCGAGTGTTCTTCCGTCGATCATCAGTGTTCTTCCGTCGATCATCATCTCGTAGAGTCCTCCGTCCGCTCGAGCGTTTCTCGTTCTGACGAGCGTAGGTTCGACGCGTGGTACTTCGCCACAAGCTAGTCCGAACCCCTAAAGTTTTTCGCAATCGAGGCATAAGATTTCTTCACCCATCTCTCGCTCGTTTCTTTGGCCACCGATAGTGGCCTCATGGCGCAGGAGCCCTACGCAGCAAGCAGAAGCCGAGACCGGCCGCCAGCCCGATCACGAGCCCAATGACGCCCCACTCGAGGCTACTTCGCCGTCGCTCAATGATGATCTCGTCGGATCTGGCCGGCACCTGGGTATTGATCGAGCTCGTCTCGGAGACCGGAGCGGGCGCGGTCCCGGCGGTGGCTTCCAAGACGGCGATTTCGAGCCGCGCCGCCACATCGCCGTCCGGCGCGATTGCGACGATTTCATAGGCCCCCGGGCGCACCTCCAGCGGGATCGTCAACTTCAACGAGAAGCGTCCCTCGTCGTCTGCGATCGCCCCCGGCAGCTCATACTTAGCAAGGACCCCCAGCAGCTTGAAGACGTAGGCTTCGCCCGCCTCAAACTCACGGCCATCTACCAGTATGGTGTCACCTGGCGACACCGCCGAGCTTCTGCTTTCGAGGATGGCTTCCTCATGGACATCCGCCGTGGGCGTTCCCGCCATAACGAAAACGACGAGAGCGCGTCCGACTATTCCTAACATATCCGTGCTCCTTGCATGACCGTGCCGCTCACATTCCGATGTGCTGCTGGGTTGGCCCGAACGCCCCAAAGAGCCAAAGAGCCACCACCGCAAAGCCTATCAGGAACCCTAGCCTTCTGACCCAGACGGGCCGGCTGGAAGTGTCGTTCGGTCTCCCATCAAGCAGCGGAACGACAACCAGAAAAACGAAGAGGATCGCGGGCCCAAGGATCATTCCCCACGCGCCGAGCAAGTTTTCCAAGCCGTATACCCAGAGAACGGGCCAATACGGCTTAGTCACCTCGACCCCCGAGACGGGAGGGTAACCGAGACCTTCCGGATAGAGCGCGGCCAAGGTGCCGAGCGCGGCGAACGAGATCATGAACACTCCAGCCAGACGCGCCACGTGGAGCCGAAAGGTGCTGGTTCGCGCGTAATCAGCCTCGATACCCAGATGACGGATCAACCAGAAGTGCAGAACCATCAGTCCGATTAGGGCCAATGGAAGAAGGCTCGTATGAAGACCAAGGACCCGGGAAAGCAGCGGTGTGCTGCGCGTGAACCCATGCGTAAAGAAAGCGCCAAGGGGACCGGTCATCTCCCCGCCGGCGACGAAGTGGGCGAGCGCCTCGAATCCCTCTTGGTCGTAGCGAAGAGCTGTCCCCGTCACGACAAGGAGGAAAACCAGCCCGGCCATTCCCACGCCCGCCCACCAGGTGAACTCGCGCGGCCGCCGGTACGACCTGTGCCAAAAGACGCGCGCTAGGTGTGCGGTCACGGTCACGGTGACCGCGCCAGCCGACCAGTAATGGAGGCTTCGGACCCAGTCGCCAAACGGGGCGCGAGCGATGATGTAGAGGACGCTATCGTGCGCGCCGGTTGGGCTGGGATTGTAATACTGCCCAAGAAAGACGCCTGTCAGGATGAGCAGCGCGATGAGAAACGCGGTGAGGCCGCCCAGCATGTAGTTCCAGCGGTTGGCGACTTTCGGGATTGGATAGTCCAGGGCGTCCAGCGCGGCCCGTTCTGTGAGCCAGCCGCCGGGTGACAGGCCTTCTCGTCGATTCATCATTCCAGAGTTATTCCGTGCGGCGGCCGGCCACCGACACTGTTAGCGGCTTACTTTCTCAACAGCGCGGGGATACGCGTAAGTGCGAGTGCCGGCAACACTCAGTGGACGGCGTTTCTCTTGGATTGTCAGGCGGAATGCGGCCCAGCTGCAAGCTCCTCCCGAACAACCATTTCGAGAGCCTTGCAGCAGAGAAGAAAGCTGCGTCCGTCTCTTAGCGTGATTCGCTGACCGCATACGGCAGGTTCGTTCCCGTTAATCCTACATACATCGCAGCAGAGGTGCTCCTCCCAGAGTCCCTCGTTCGCAAGGGCATTGCAGTCAAGCACGCGATGCCTGCTCCGGCCGGGCGAGCTTGCTGTTACGTCGCGATCCAAGCATTGGCCAGTGTCAGTCGTCTCCATTAGCTGGGGGGTATGCCGCTGCCTCCGGGCCGCTAGATGAAGCATCTCTTCTCGCCGCGACGCGGGAGCCGAGACTCAAAGCTCCGGGACCGGCCAAGGCGATGCAGATGAGGCCACTGATCAAAGCCACGTGAAACTCGAAACCGTAGGCGAGTGGCGCGTTGGGAAGTGCGACGATGAAAAAGCCCTGCCCTGCGTGGAACAAGGCGACGGTGATCAACATTTCAGCTGCAAGCACTGCGGCGAGCGGTCTCGCCAACAAACCGCTGATCAGCGCCAGCCCGCCCAGAAGCTCTACGACTGCAACCAAGACCAGCAAGGGATCGGGCAACGTAACGCCTACGATCTCCAGCATGTCCTGTATGAACGAGATTTGGCCCCCAAACAGCTTGACCCAACCATGGGCGACAAAAACAAAGCCAAGCCCTAGCCGGAGTACCAACAGTCCAACGCCGGCACGATCGTTCCGCCACATGTCAGTCCTCCTTTTCCTGCTTAGCTGTACGTGAGGATCTCTAATTATCCCCGGTTTCCTCGCCTTGAGAGAGTGAGTGCACATAGCCCGCGACAGCCTCAAGATCCTCCGGGCTCAAGACGGCGCCGAAGGCCGGCATCATACCCTTCCCCTTGCCGATCACCGCCACCAACTTCCCCTGGGTGTACTCACCCATTTTCTCGGAATCGGTCAAATCGGCCGGCTTCGGTCTGAGCGCCGCGGAAGCCGGGCCGTCTCCCTGGCCCTTGTCTCCATGGCAGACGGCACACTGGCGCTTGAACACCTCTTCGCCGTTCTTCCCGACTAAATACAGAATGCTTTCACTCCCACTCCAGGGCCCGCTCACACTAGTCCGAGACCCGGCCCGGCCCGTGGTCATCGACGTGGCGGGCTCGGGCCGATACGTCTCCGAGTAGTCTCTAGACAGGACGCTCCCCATAATCGCCAAAGGGGCTACCAGTCCAAGGACAGGTATCGTCGAAAGGTGTCGTCGCTTGAGAAGCAAAGGGGTCTCAACCTCCTCCCATGAGTTCTAAGCCTCTCAGGCCGCTATCGCGGACCTGCGGCCCCTCGGGAACGTCGACTGGCTGTCTCAGCCGTGTGTCGCTCGACTTGGCCCTCACCGGCCGCCGTTCGCTCCCCCTCCTCTTCCCGCGCCGTAGACGCGGCCTGCCCGGGGGAAGGCTGGCCGTTCGTTGCCATGAGGAATGCGAGGACTTTGCGCGCTTGCTGGCCGGTAAGGTTCGCCCTAACGCGCATGTGGGTCATGATCACGACCCACTGCCGGTCCGTCCGCTCCAGCGGAGACCGCGCGTAATGGCAGCGCCCACACGTTGCGCCGTACATGGCCGCGCCTTCAGCTACGAGCATGGGATCCACTTCCTGCGCCGTCGCCTCATTGGCGACTAGCAGCGGGATGGAGACCACCGCGAGCAGCAGAAGGCGACCCATCGCTCCACTCCGGTCGAATGCCATCTTCCCTCCTAAAAGCCGTATGCGGCGTGAATGACGAAGCGGTCGTTATCCAATGGAAGTCCGGATTCTCGGTTCAGTTCGTACCCTGCCATGATGGCAATCGAAGCCGTGAACCAGTAGTTCAGACCGAAGCCCATCTGCCTCGCGCCGTCCTCTTCCTTCTCGCCCTCCAACTCCGAGTTGAAGATCTGAGTCCAGCGCAGAACCGGCTCCAAGTTCCACCACCGATAGGTCGCCTGAGCATAGAACCCGTTCCGGACCAGCTGAGGGAATCCCTCCTCCGTCTCGATCTCCTGGCGAGTCTGAATGAACTCGCCGCGGACTTCGAACCCGCTGGTCCGGGCCTCCGCCGACACCCCGTACGCGGTGAAATCTAGGAGACCTTCTTCATCATAATCTCCGTTGAGGATGGAGAAGTTGACCTCCATCCAGGGGGGAAGGGCAACGTCGAGGCGCAATCCGAGCGCCTTGTTCTTGTTGTTGTCGCCGGACGAGCCCGGAAAACCGATTTCCGGGGGTTCCAGGTCATCGTGCTCTTCCCCTCCCTCTTCGTCTTCATGCTCCTCGAGCGCGGGACCCTGGGTTACGTAAGCGCTTCCGCCCAACAGCCATCTGCCTGGCGTGGCCGCGGCCCGCGCCATGAGACCAAGGTCGGACAGGATCGGAAGGAGCGGGTCGGCGCCAAAACCCGAGATGTGGTGCCCGTAAATCGGTGGCGATGTCGGAAACTTGTTGATCCAGGTCGGGTGAAGCCGCTCTCCGAAGACGTTAAACGGAAGGAGAAACTTGCCGCCTACAAACGTAAGGAAATCAGTCGCAATGACGTCCAGCTGAGCGTATTCGAGCCCGGTCTCTGTCACACCGCCTTGGATCTCGAACTCGAACTCCGCCTCGAACAGGAAACGATCCTCAAACTGGAAGAGGAAGATCGGATTGAAGTTCGCCGTAAACAGATTCCCTCCACCTTCCTCGGAGGATGCGGCCCAGCCCACCGTGCCATAGCCGCTCAGCACGAAGGCAGTCGAGGGCAAGACAGGCTGTGGGTCCTCCTCCTCCTCGGTTTCCTGCGCAAGAGCCGTCTCGGGCTGGCCCCACAGAGCAGTCGCTGCCGCCCCAGCTACCAGGAGCAACCTCAGTCTCTTGGCCAGATCATTAATGCCCATGACCGCCTCCAGCGTCGGCTCCGTCACTCTCAGCGCCTTCCGAATCCGGACTCAGGACCGGGATGTGGAACTCGCCCTCGGCATGTTCCTCTTCCGCGTGTTCGTCTCCCGCCTCGTGCTCATCTTCTTCATGCTCGTCATCGGCGTGCTCGTCCTCCGCCTCGTCATGCGCGAGGGCGATCTCGACGTGCATGTCGTACTCTCCCGCAGCTCCGAACGCGTACCTCGCCACATACTCTCCGTGGGCCAGCTCGGTGAACCTCAGAGGCGTTTCGCGGCCGAATGGGGTGTGCATCTCTGCAGAAAGCTCCAGCCCTTCCACGAGGTCGCCCGGGCCGTCGTCGTGCAGGTCGTAAACAAAGAGGTAAATGTCGGCAGGTAAGTTCTCGAGAGCGGGAGCGGGCGCCATGGCCAGCTCGACCCAGTAGGATCCGATAACCCTATGCTGTCGTTGGACATGGACCTCCGACTCCGCCATCTCGGTTGCTAGTCTATGTCGCTCCGGCACGCCCATCAGGTGGAGGTGGTGCTCTCCGTCCTCCCAGAACATCACGTGGGCCTCGTACTCATCTCCGGCCGCCTCCATCTCGACGACTCGAAGCGGTCCGCCGAGGGCATGCTCGATCTCGAGATGCACGCTGTTCATGTGCATGGGCTCGCCACCCTCGGTGAGCCGGACGTGCACTTCCACCTCGTCGAACGTCTCCACCCGATCGGCATGGATCTCGATGTCCGCTTGAGGATCGAGGTCGGCGAGGGCGGTAGGGTTGTCCGCCCCAGCGCATCCCCAGAGGCCTGTGCCCCCAAGCATTGCCGCCGCTCCTACGCGTACTCCGATTCTCATCCTTCCTCCTCTATGGCTCCTCTGGATGCCGCTGGAGTGCGGTAGCCCAGCTGTCACTGCTTCCGAAGTCCAGATTGAGGATCGACAGGCACTGCTTTCCGACAGCTCGGCTATGGCGAGAGGTTGTTTCGGGAAAAGAAGATGGCCGGAGGGTCTCTCTGCGGGGGGCAGTGAGATCTGGCCAGTTCGGCCCCCTCCGGCACTTGTCGAGCTCTGAACGCGAAGTTCTGGACCGCTGTCGCCGACATTCTTATTTCTTCTCACGTCAGCCTCATCCTTCGGATCAGCCACAAACGGCTGATCGTAGACCGATCATGAGCGAGAGTAATCGCGCCGACAGCGCGTGCCCCCCGCACCGAACGTCACTAAGGTGTCGAAGCCGCTCTTAAGATTTCGCAAAACTTTCGTTAAGATTTCTTGAGGCGTGACCGGGACCGTGTCGCGTCGCACCTGCCGTTCGGGAGGGGTATTGGATCAGGACAGGCTAGATCCGGTTTGGGTTCAGCCCGGCAAGGGGGAGTCAGGTTAAAAGCTTATGAAGATCTTGTTGGCCGAGGACGATGCTCGTGTCGCACGATTCGTTCTAAAGGGACTCAAGGAAGAAGGCCACGTTGTTGATCTGGCTCGTGACGGCGTGGAAGCGGTGGCCCTTGCGCACGTAACCGAGTACGACGTGCTCGTTCTCGACGTAATGATGCCCCAGAAGAGCGGGTATCACGTGACGTCCGAGCTGCGAGCGGAGGGAAACTCCACGCCGATCCTCATGCTCACCGCGAGGGACTCCCGAGAGGATGTCGTTCACGGATTGGATGTCGGTGCCGACGACTATCTCACCAAGCCGTTTGATTTTGAGGAGTTGCTGGCCCGGGTTCGGGCGCTGGCACGACGCGCTGCGCCAATCGGTGAGGGCACGCTTCGATTCGAGGACGTCGAGCTCGACCGCCTCTTACACGAGGTCCGACGGGCGGGATACCCAATAGACCTCACGCCCACCGAGTTCAAGCTCTTGGAATCGCTGATCAGAAAGCCGGGACAGGTCGTAAAGCGCCTTGAGCTTCTGGACCGCGTCTGGGGCATGAGCTTCGACCCAGGCACGAACCTAGTAGACGTTCACATGGCTAACCTGCGTAAGAAGCTCGAGGAGGGAGATCGGGAGAGAATCATCTTCACCGTGCGGGGCGTCGGCTTTAGGCTCGGTCGGGTCGAGAAATGATCAATGCGCTCCGGCGTTCCTTCCGAGGGAAACTTGCCATCCGGTTTGGCCTGGCCGTCCTGGCGGTGGCCGTTATCGGCTCGTCCGTGGGCTACCTCGTGCTTCGCAATCTCCTGCTCGCTCAAATCGACAGCACGCTTCTGCGTTTGGCCTCTATCGAGGCCTCGGGCGCGGCAGCCTCGGCCGACAGCACGGTTCATTTTCACGATGAACTGTTCCTAACCGCTGGCCCGGGTACCGAAACCGTACTGAAGCGTTTCGCACAGATCTGGAGCAACGAAGGAGCACCGGTACTGCGTACTCGCAATCTCGGAGAACAAGACCTCCCTCTGAGCCAGCGGCTCCGGTGGCGAGTCGTAAACACCGGGGAACCCGAGCTGTTCGACACCTATTGGGGAGGTGAACGGTACCGCGGCATACTGTATCCTCTCGGACTCGTGGGCCCGCAGCACGAACTCCATCTCCTTCAGGTCGTCGTCTCGACCGAACAGGCGTATGAGGTCCTCGCCACCTTTCGCAACCTGCTCGGTATGCTCGCGCTGCTAGGTACTGTTGTGAGCTTCTTACTCGGGTGGTGGCTCGCAGGCTCAGCCGTTCGGCCTGTCATGGAGACGATCCGGCAGGCCGAGAGAATCGAGATGACGGGCGAGGAACATCGCATCGAGACCGTGGCCGAGACCGAGGAGATGGAGCGGCTGGTTTCGGTTCTCAATTCGATGCTCACTCGGATCGACGAGGCGTTCGAGGCCCAGCGTCGCTTCATCGCGGACGTCGGGCACGAGATCCGGACGCCACTGACGGTCCTCAGGGGAGACGTTGAAGTCGCGCTGCGTCGACGCCGAGCGTTGGAGGAGTACGAGGCCATCCTCGAGCAGAGTCTCGAAGATGTGAAAAGCGTATCGGCTCTCGCGGACGATTTGATTATGCTCGCCCGAGGGGAGAGCGGTGGGCTGGCGCCCGTGGTCGAGTCTTTTGAGGTCTCCGCATTACTTCAGAAGGCCGCCGCCAAGTACAGCGGAGCGGCCACTACCGCCGGGACAAAGATCGAGGTGGAAGCAGAGGGCGCCCTCGTGATGCAGGCGGACCGCGTCCTTATCGAGCGGGCGCTCAGCAACCTCGTGGACAACGCGGTCAAGTACGCCGCGAGCGGCGGGAACATCCGCCTCACAGTGCGCAAAGGGGAGGTTGGAGACATCGTGATCGCGGTATCCGACAGTGGACCGGGCATCCCCGCTGAGGAGCACGCGGAGCTCTTCGACCGTTTCTCACGAGGCGCGAAGGGACGGCGCGCTGGTCCCGGCTCCGGCCTTGGCCTTTCCATCGTGAAGGCGATCATTGAGGCCCACGGAGGGACGATCTCCGTCCGTAGCGCGGACGGATCGGGCACGACCTTCGAACTGAGAGTGCCGGCGTCCACACCCGCCGCTTGAGGGGCGGTTGGTGTCGAAGAGCGGAATGGAACTGTCCGCGCTGTCGGGCTAGCCTAGACGAGTTTCCTTTTCCTTTCCTTGGACTCCTGATCGTCAATCTCGCCACGAGCGTAGCGTCTTTTCAGGATCTCGAGTGCGTCCTTCTCCGCCTGTTGTACCCGTGACACGCGTTCGTCCATGAGCCATAAGGTCACCGCCGTTACGACAACAAGCAGGCCGGCCCAGAAGAACACCCAGAACATACCCGGCGCCCAAGATCCATCGAGCAAATGGTCCATCCAGCCTCCGTGACCGCTCGTTGATTGACTGGCCAACGCGTCAAGCACCACATTCGTAGCCATCAAAGCCGTGGTCGCCACCATGGTCTCTGTCTCCTTTCTAGCATTGGGGGATCTCACCGCCTCATTCGCCGCCGTTCTCACCCCATCCATCCGCTCGGTCCTCGTCGGGCTTCACAGGCACGTACCAGCCCGGATGCTCTTCGAAGTGCCGTCTGCAGCGGTCCGAGCAGAAGTGGTACAGCCTGCCCTGAAAAGCGAAGGTTGTGGCGATCTGATCTTCCGTGATCGTCATCCCGCACACCTCGTCTCGCACGGTCATCGAGGACCTCCTGAACGTCGCTGTAGTCTGGTGCTCGCTGTGGCAGCCTTCACGGTCGCGGTCACGGAAGCACGCATTGTCGTTCGCCAACGCTCTCAGTGTAGGAGGGCCGTTCTTAAGGGACCCTGAAGGGCGCACTAAGATTTCTTAGGGAGAACGAACGAGAGGAACGGCTATTCCGTTAACAAACCCTAATGCGGAGTTGTGACTTGTTTAACGAGGCTTCTCGCATCTTGAAGGCTGATTCGACCAAGGGGGGTTTATGGTCGTGCGAGATGTGGTGTGCGGGATGTCAATCGAGGAAACCGCTGTATTCGCAACCTCCGCGTACAAAGGGAAGACGTACAGATTCTGCTCAGAGGTGTGCAGGCAACACTTTGAGAGGCACCCCGAGTGGTATGCATCTCCGGAGCGTGACCCGGACGCGGTCGAAAACGAGAAGCACGAGCACACCACAGATGGACAGGGTCCGGCAATGTGTGCAGAACGGTGGGTTATAGGTCTCTTGGGCGCGTGGACCATGGCCGTCGCGGCGTTGAGCCCCATGCACCTACTGGTTGGCTGGTCAGATCTGCTGGCGGGTGTTGCCGTGACCTCGGCAGGAGTGTCCCTCGCGCGAAGGCGGCGCGTGCGAGGCGGCCTGGCCGCGATCCTGGGCCTGTGGCTCGCGGCAGCTGCGTTGCTGGTCCCGTTACACCTCGGGGGCGGATTAGCCTCCAACAACGTCATCGTGGGCTTGGCCATCCTGCTGGTGGGCTTTATCCCCTACGACCGGCCCTGAAACCGTCATGGTGGACGCCAAGTCGGCCTGTTTCTGAGCCCCGTCGCCGGTACGCTGCATGCTGGTCAGTCCCACTCGAGGGCTCCCTTCTTCCAGGCGTACACGAGGCCGACACCGAGGACAGCCAGGAAGAGGATCATCGCGAGGAAACCGGCCAAAGGCAGGTCGCGGAACACGACCGCCCACGGGATCAAGAAGATCGTTTCGATATCAAAGATGATGAAGAGCACGGCTACCATGTAGAAGCTCACCGAGAAGCGCTCTCGAGTTCCCCCGAGCGGAGGGATCCCGGACTCGTACGGTTCGGCTTTCGTCGAGGTCGGTCGACGGGAGCCCATCATGTGGCTCATCCCGATCATCATCGCCGCGTTCAGAATTGCGACGATGCCGAGGAAGACGATCCCGAGATACGGTGCTTTCACAGAGCGGCGGGCCGGCGGTTCATGATGAGAAGAGCCCGGAGAAACCCATGAACGCGAGAGACAGGCTGCCGGCTACGATGAGCGCAAATCCCATGTCCCGGGCGATAGCAGGAACGGGGGCGAGCTCCGAACCCTGCCTGATGGATGCCATGAGCACAAGCGCGAGCGTGAAGCCCGCTCCCGCTCCTAACGCGAAGAAAATCCCTTGCAAGAAGTCGTAGCCGCGTGCGTACTGAAACAGACCCAGGTAGAGAATGGCACAGTTCGTCGTAATGAGCGGCAAGAAAATCCCAAGCTCCCTGAACAGCGCCGGGCTCAGTTTCTTGACCGCCATCTCGAGGATCTGAACGAGCGAAGCGATAACCACGATGTACGAAATGAGACGAAGAAAAGGCACAGGCGGCAGCAGGAAGGCTTCCAGGAACGAGACGGCCAGGGACGTGAGCAGCATTACGGAAGTCACTGCACCACCCATCCTGACGGCCGTGGACACCTGCTTTGAAACGCCAAAGAACGGGCAGAGGCCCACGAAGTACGCCAGGACAAAGTTGTTGACCAGCGACGCCGAGATGAATATGGCGAACAGGTCGCCCATCAGGCCGCCCTCCTCTCGGTCTGTACGCCGTGGGGCCATCGGCGCGGTCTAGTCATGTGGCTGGCCTCTCCCTTTCGCAGCCGGTTCCAGCTCAGTGCAAGCAGAATGAAGCCCAGGGTGAAAAACCCGCCGGGCGGCAGGATCATGATGACCCACGGCTCGAAGTTATGTGGCATGACCCGTACGCCTAACAGGCTCCCACTTCCCAGCAACTCCCTAAAGCCGCCCATCAGCAGCAGGGCAATGAGAAAGCCGGTCGCGGTGCCCGTGGCGTCAAGCACCGACCGACCCACCGGCCGGCGGCTCGCAAACGCCTCCTGCCGCCCGAGGATCATGCAGTTGACCACGATGAGGGGGACGAAGGGCCCGAGGGCCTTCGAGACATCCGGCACCATCGCAGCCATGAAGACGTCGACGACGGTGACGAAGGTGGCGATGATCAACACGAACGCCGAAATGCGGGCCTCGTGCGGAATCAGTCGTTTGAGGCCGGACACGAAGAAGCTCGAGCTTACGAGTACGAAGGCCGTTGCGAGCCCCATGGCGAGGCCGTTTCGCACGGTGTTCGTGACGGCTAGTGCCGGGCAAAGGCCCAGAAGCTGAACGAGGACGGGGTTTTCGTTCCAGACCCCGCGCAGGAGATCCTGCCGCGGAGTGGTTTCGGTCAGCAGCGCGGCAGAACCTCCAGTCCCGCAGTGGGCGCTGCGAACCACGTCCTGTGTGGTGGGCGCAGTCGGCATTCGCACCTCTTTCAGCTAGCTCTTCTTTGGGCGCCTCCAGCGGAGCAAAAGATGGGCGCTCAATTAGCGATCAGCCGACCACGCAACATTCCCATCTGGCAGGAGAACTCGTACTCGCCAGGCGTCTCCGGCGTGAACTCGATCGTGACGAGCTCCCCTTCCGGCAGCCTGCGGGACACATCGAAGTCGGGGAAAACAACCATCTCGCTGCAGGAGGCCGTTTCCTGACGATCGAAATGCAGCCGTACGGGACGGCCACTGTCTACGACGATGACGTCCGGGTCGTAGCCGCCCTTCACACGGATCATGACCTCCTGTGCGCCAGTCGTCGCCACCGCTCTCACGGCCTCCTTCTCGGAGAGCCAGAAGTACCACGCGACCCATACGATTGCGCCGATTACGGCGAGGTCGACCAGGATTATGTCCAACGACATGCGTCACCTCTTCTTGTTCGTTGGTGCGGTTCTACGCCTCTCGCGGCCGGTAGCGACGAAGGCGGTTCGCGTTCGTCACCACGGTGACGGAGCTGAACGCCATCGCGGCGCCGGCGATGAGGGGTGAGAGGAGCGCGCCGAAGGTGGGATAGAGCACGCCTGCCGCGATCGGGATGCCCAGCGTGTTGTAGCCGAACGCCCCTATCAGATTCTGCTTGATGTTGCGGAAAGTTCTCTTGGAAACATCGATGGCCAGCACGACGCCTGTCAGGCTGCCGCCGACCAGGGTGACGTCGGCGGCTTCGATCGCCACGTCCGTGCCCGTCCCAATCGCGATCCCCACGTCCGCCTGCGCGAGGGCCGGAGCATCGTTTATCCCATCCCCCACCATGGCGACTGTCTTGCCCTCCGCCTGAAGCTTCTGAACCTGCGCCGCCTTCTCCTCGGGAAGGACTTCGGCCAACACCCGCCCGATCCCTACCTGGCCTGCGATCGCCTGAGCGGTCCGCTGGTTGTCGCCCGTCAGCATGACCACCTCAAGTCCGAGCCGATGAAGGGCCGCTACGGCTGCCGACGAATCCTCCTTCAGGGTATCGGCGACCGCTACGATTCCGGCCGGTCGACCATCGATCGCCACGAACATCGCGGTCTTTCCTTCGTCGGAGAGCCGTGTTAGCCCCTCCGACATCGGGCCGAAGTCGATGGCTCGCTCGGTCATGAGCTTCTGGTTACCGAGCAGTATCGGCCTTCCGTCGACGGTCGCCTCGATCCCGTGGCCAGCGATCGCCGTAAAGCCCTCGGGCTCAGCCAGCTCGAGTTCTCGTGCCTGTGCCGCCGTTACGATGGCCTCTCCCAGCGGATGCTCGGAGCGGCGCTCGGCGGAGGCGGCGAGCCGCAGCACGTCGATCTCCGCGACGCCGTCGCTGGTGAGTACGTCGGTGAGCTCGGGCTGCCCCTTCGTGATGGTCCCCGTCTTGTCCAGGATGATCGCGTCCAGTGCGCGGGCGGCCTGGAGCGCCTCTCCGTTCCGAATGAGCACGCCCTTCTCGGCTGCCTTTCCGACTCCCACCATGAGGGACATCGGAGTAGCGAGACCAAGGGCGCAGGGGCACGCGATGATCAGGACGGTAACGGCAACGACGGTGGCGTACGTGAGCTGCGGGCTGGGCCCGAAGGTGTACCAGGCCCCGAAGGCCAGCAGGGCGACGATCATGACGGCCGGGACGAAATAGCTCGACACGACGTCCACGGTCCGGGCAATCGGCGCCTTCGAGCCTTGTGCGTCTCTCACCATCTTGACGATCTGGGCGAGGGCGGTGTCCTTGCCGACCTTCGTAGCCTTAAACATCAGGCTGCCGGCCCGATTGATGGTCGCCCCGATCACCGGATCTCCCGGGCTTTTCTCTACCGGGATGCTCTCGCCGGTGACCATCGACTCGTCGATCGCGCTAGCACCTTCGATCACCATGCCGTCGACGGGCACCTTCTCGCCGGGCCGCACGACGACCACGTCATCGACTTCCACCTCTTCGACCGGGATGTCCATCTCTGCTCCATCCCGGATAACGCGGGCCGTCTTCGCTTGAAGGTCCAGCAGCTTTCGAATTGCGGCGGAGGTTCGGCCCTTGGCCCTCACTTCGAGGGCCTGCCCGAGCACGACCAGGGCGATGACCACGGCCGTCACGTCGAAGAACGGCTCCGCCGTGCCCTCAGGAAAAAGCCTCGGCACGGCGATCGCCACGACCGAGTACAGCCAGGCCGCGCTGGTACCGATCGCTATGAGGGTGTTCATGTCCGCGGAGCGACGGCGGAAAGAGGCCACGGCCCCCGTAATGAAGTGCCGGCCCGAGTAGAGTAGCACGGCAAGCGCGAGCAGCGCGTCCGCCGCCCAGATCCAGCGGACCGTGGTCCGGGTGAGACCCGACAGCCCCGGAACAAACTCGGGGTAGGCGGTAGCCAGCACGGGCAGAGAAACAAGCGCCGCGAACCAGAACTTCTGCATCAGCGAGCGATACTCCGCCTCGCGGTCGGCTGCTTCCCGGTCCGGCCCCTCTTGTTTCATATCCTCGCCCGCCCGGTAGCCTGCAGACTCGATGGCTGCTTTGATCGATCCGAAATCGGCCACGCTCGGCAGGTAGTCCACGTTGGCGGTCTCGGTCGCCGGGCTTACCGTGGCGTCCAACACGCCAGGAGCAGCGGTGAGCGCCTCCTCGATTGGCACCACACAGCTCGCGCAGTGGATTCCGTTGATGGGCACCCGGAGGGTCTCACGGCCAACCTGGTATCCGGCCCCCTCTACCGCCTCGACAATCGCCCCGATCCTGGTCCGTGACGGTTCGTAGGCCACGTGGACCACCCCGGAGGTGGCGTTCGCGTGGACGGCACGAACCCCATCGATAGCGCTCACGGCCTCCTCAATCGCCGTCGAGCAGTGAGCGCTTTCCATTCCAACCACGGAGAACTCGGCGTTGGCAGCGTCCTGCGCGGCGTCTGAGATATTGATCCCCGAGCTCACGCCATTCGTATCATTCAAGGTGTCCGGATTCCTCCTTCCTGTCGCGTCTGGGTCGTCCCGGGCGGACGAGTCTCGGCCGGGCCGGCTGGCAGAATCGGCTCCCTCGCGCCGGCGGCTTGGCAGAGAAGCCGGCAGATGTCATGAGCGGCTATCTTCCACTCCCCTCTGAGCTCGAGACCCAGATGCAGTCGGCCCGTCGGTCCGAAAGCATTGCAATAGACGACGTTATTCGACGCGAGAAGGCGTTCCCTCAGCTGGTCGAGCCGGCCGGTTGGCCCCGCTATCCATGTCGTAACCTGCAGGAGACCGCTGTCCACGGGATGACCTAGGTCCTCGAGCCGTTCGACCACTCTCTCCACCTGTACAAGTCGCTCGACGTCCACGTAAACGCGGTCCCGCAGCGGACTGACGCTAGCTCTCTTCACCCCGTCCAGGGCCGACAGCCTGCGCTCGATCGGCGCGGCCTCACTGGCGCACGAGAGTCCGGAGATGACCAGGCAGACTCGACACCCGGGAGCTTCCCGGCCGCGATCGTACGTAGTGCTCATGCCGATCCCTGCCCGCAATTGCCCGGCGCGATCCGGGTATCGCCGTGCTCGTTGGTGAAGAGCCCCAGCTTCTGGAGCAGCTGAAAGAGGTCGACCATCGGATCCCCGAAACGAGCCGGCTTCAGCTCGCGATCGTACTTGCAAAGGTGCTCCTGGATGAAGCGGGCCGCGTGCTGAAGTCGCATTGCCTCGACCTTGCCACCGCCGGACTCGATCCCGCCGAACGCCATCAGTCGCACGCGGCACTGTCGGCCGCCACCGTGATCAAGCTCGGCGTGGCCCTGTCGTGCAAGCCGTTCTACCGTTCTCTGGACCGCTGCCGGAGGGCAGCAGCCGGTTCGAGAGATGGCGGTCTCCAGGACGAGCGGATCGAGAAGTCGGGGATTCGCTTCCGCGCGCCCGTGCTTCACCTCCCCGATGATCATGTCGAGCCTGTCGGCGGGAATCTTCAACGCCGGATCGACGTCCAACTGGAGCGCGCGGTCGGAGCGGTCAGACCCGGTCGCTCGTCCTCTTCCCGGTGGCCGGACGCGGATCTCGTGGACCGCGTGGGGAAAGCGAAGCGCCAGCACGTCGATGTCGGTTGTAGTGCTATAGCGCCCTCCCCTCCCGGATCGCTCCACGACGGGGAACTCGCAGATCGTAAAGTACCCGTTCAGCTGCAGGTATGCCTGTACGATCTGTACAGCGGGGTCCATCCGCCTTCCTCCACCTCTTATCCCCTTATCCCCGCGCGTAGCGCGCTGGGTCTTCCTCGAACTGCCGAAGGCAAGTCTCCGTACAGAAGTAGTAGACCCGACCACCGTGCTCCGCCTTCGTCGCCGCCTTGTCCGACCGAAAAGTCATGTTGCAGATCGGACAGGTAACGAGGGGCGGCCGATCGGTGAGGTCTCGCTTTCGCGGCCAGAACCTCATGACGAGTCACCTCCGTGCTGTGGTGCTCCAGGCCGCATGTCGCCGGACATCATGCCCATTCCGCATCCGCTCATCCGTCCCATCATGTGCCTCATCATCTTCATGCCGTAGCGCGCGTTCTCCCGCTGCTCGGGCGTAAGCACATCAAGCGCCTCACCGGCCAAGCGGAACATCTCCATGTGGAGCTGAACGTGGCCCTGCGCCATTTGCCCGAGGAGCGATTCGATTTGTCCCGTGTCGGGATCGTCGGCCTGTTGTGCCTCCATCAGTCCTTGGTGAATGGGACGCATCTCACTCATGTGAGACTTGTGAGTCTCTGCCAGTTGGTCCTGGACCGCCTTGATGCGCTCTATTTGCTCGTCCGAGAGACCGAGCGCGTCCTTCTGTGCGAGGAGCATTGCAGGGCCCCGTCCCATCGCACCCATGCTCATCTGTGACATCATTCCCATCATCTGGCCCTGCGCGTGCCCCTCATGCGGGCACTGCGTGCTGCTCGCTTCCTGCTTTGCTGCGTCCTCTCCGTGCTCGTGCTTCTGCTCCTGAGCCCAGAGGACTGCTGGAACGGTCAGAAAGGCTGCCGTCACCACGGACAGGAAGCCTCTTGTAGTCTTGGTCATTTGCGTTGCTCCTTAGATCGTTCGTCTTTCAACTGAGCGGCACCTTGGGAGCTCGATTCCCACAGTCGACTCTCTTCGAGAGCCTGCCGCGTTCACATGAGGATAGGGTAGCCGCCTTAAAGACCGCCTGAAGCTGCCGTGAAGACATCTTTATGAAGCGAGTGGGCCGTTACGGCCCTTTCACGAAGCAGTCCTTGGCACCGCCGCCGTCGCCGGCCGGGTCTCAGTGGGCCGGGTCCATGTGAAATGCTCGTAGACCCCTGCCCAGTAGGCTCCGAAGGCGATCGCGAACAGCAGCTCTTCGATAGGGAAGACCCACAGGCGAATGCCGGTCAGGGCATCCAGATTCCACACTCGCTCGATGTAATCGGGGGCGGACACCTCCAGACCCAACAAGAAGACGGAGTAGTACGCGAGGAAGAGCAGGCCGCCCGCGATCGTTTTGCGTTTCAAATCAGGGCGGCACCAGATCGTGGCTGCGGCTCCGATCAGCATCGCCGCGATACCTGGATAGATAGGGTTCCACGGCAGCAGATAAAGGACGGGAAACACCAGGAAGGGAGCCGCGAGGGCCCAGCGATGAAACCGGTGGTGGCGGTGCTCCCGCTCGCAGGCTTCCACGGGCGCCACTACCCGCCGGGTGAGCACATTGTAGAGCACCGCGCCGATTCCGCCGATGCCAAAGCAAAAGATGAGGCTCTCGATATCGAATCCCGTACGCCGGGCAAGGTCGAAGAGGCTCGGCGGGCTCCAGTACTCGGGAACGAAGAGCGGCTCCGTCAGCCCAAACGGCATGGTGAAGAGGCTGGCCCAGATCATCGCCCGCCGATGAAGCGGGAAGGCCATGTAGAGAAGAGCCCACGGGATGAGGAACGCGCTGGACCATACTAACCAGACATAGGAATCCGGGATCATTCCACTCACCTTGTTGCGGTTCACCTATGCGTTCGGCTGGAAGTATGGGAGGGTACGTGTGAAGGCCGGCCTAAAGTGGAGTGAAGAAACCTTAACCTGTCTAGATGAGGCCGAGACGGCCGAAATCGACTTGGCGGATCCCGGACGGCGGTACCCCAAGTAAGGATCGTCGCTGCAGCCGGGTTCTCGGGACCAGGCCGTCAGAGGTTTCTGCTACGCAGGCGGCCAGCTGAGCGTCTCCTCGAGCATCCGCTCGATCGGGTCCAGGATCGACCGGCTCTCATCGACTTCGGCGCAGTGATCCGCCAAGACATCCAGGGTTGCCTGCATCAACTCCTGCAACTCAGCCCGCATAGCCTGTCTGCTGAGGCCCCAGGACTCGAGCATGGCGACCTCACTCCACACCTCGTTCTCAGCGGTCATTCGTCGCTCCAAGCTCTCGGGAGCAAGGGCATATACGACCAGCGATCTGATCAGCGATCGTGGATGTGGCCGTCGGTAAGCTTCGCTGCCCATGCGGCGGCGCCACTCATTACGCACCATCGTCTCGAGCTCGACCAACCCGAGCGAACCGAGTTCCGTCTGGCAGACACTTGCAACGCCCGTCTCGACTCCGCAGATCGGACACGTGGTCGAAGGGGACTCGTCGGCACTTGTCTCATCCGAATCGTCGAGCCGGCTACGGAAGCGGTCGCCAAGAGGCTGATCGACCGGCAGAGACTCCTGGATTTCGACGAATCGGTCAGGATCTTGCGCAAATGCCTCCGCGCAGCCGGGAGAGCAGAAACGATAATCCTCCCCCGCTCGCTCCACGACTGCCACGGCTTCCTCGCGGCTGAAACTCATGCCGCATACCGGATCTCTAATCTGCATGGCTCCTGATCCTCCCTTCAGCGCTTGCGCGGCGGGAGTCACGTCCTCCTGTCCACTCGACACTTCGGTTCCTGGCTGCCCAAGAGGCTCGGTACGCGGTTGCTGGAGAGGCGACGCGTTCCAGCTCGCCGGTGTCGCCCTCGCGGCGTCCGGTCCAAGAAGCTGGACGCGGCGCCTCCCACAGATCCTTAGCGCCGAGCGAAGACCGCTGTGTTACCGGATGAATCAAACGTCAGTACGTTGTAAGCCTCCGCCGGTCCTTCCTCCATCCCCGGGGAGCCGATCGGCATGCCAGGTACCGTGAGCCCGGCGACTTCGGGGCGCTCTTTCAGCAAGCGAAGGATCTCATCGGCCGGCACGTGCCCCTCGATCGCATAGCCCTCGACGACCGCCGTATGACATGAGGAGAGCTCCGGCCTGATGCCGTACTTAGCCTTGATGGGTTGAATGTTCTCGATCTCCTCTACCGTCACCTTCAAGCCGGCCTCCTCCAGGTGCTCGGCCCACTTGTCGCAGCAACCGCACTGCGGCCCTTTGTAAACGAGGATCTCGGGTGCTGCAGCTGATAGCGATTGGCCTGCCGCGACGTTGCCTCCTTCAGATAGCAGGCTGAAAGCAGCAACTGCCGCTGCGGCTGTAAGGGCGACCCCGATCCCCACGATGTTCCTCCTATTCATGGCACGTCTCCTGTTTGATTCTTGTGTATCACGAGAATCACCCGATCTCGAAGGCGATTCTCTGAGCGACCCATACGGGCGTCGTCTTGTCCCGGTTCTTGGCCGGGGTAAACCGCATCTGTCCAACGATCTGTTGGGCGACGCTGTCCATCGCGTCGTAGCCGCTGCCGCTCTGGACCTGCGACTTTCGCACCTCTCCTGTCGGGTCGATGAAGATCCAGAGAATCACTGAGCCTTCAACGCCTGCCTCGCGGAGTCGATCGGGATAGAGGCGCGCTAGAGCTTTCTTAATCTCATCCGGGTTGAGCAGTCGGGGCGGCGTGTCATAGGGAATGAAGGTGGGCCGATCGTCCGGAGATGCCGTCCTGACTCTTGGGGGTGGCGGGAGGTTTTCAGCTGGATTCGCCTCGAACGTAGTAGGCGCGATTGTCACGTCTTCGTTCACCTCGGCGGCGGCAACCCTGGGCGTTGCGGGTCGCGTGACCTGCTGAGGCGGTGGCGGTATCCGTACCTCGGGTGGGAGCTTGACTGCCTCGATCTCCCCTCCGACACCGGACAAGTCTGCGGCGTGGAGACGCGGAAAGAGTGTGAAGAATGCGAAATGAACAGCAACAGCTACGATCAGGCCCAGGCTCACCAAGTTGGACTGCTGCCGCTTGAATGTATCGTTAGCGCTTTCGGGAAGGTCTCGGTCTCCCCTATCGGTCGTGGTCATCATTCAACCCTCCTCCCGACGATCGGCCGGTGGCTCCCATTCGCCGCAATTGCGGATTGGTCACGCGGACGGCCGAACATCAGAACACCCCTTTCTCGGACAGCGTAGACGAGGTCTCGTTAAGCCCGCCTGAAGACAGGGTTAAGGTTTCTTAAGAGGGCGTTGGAGGGGTGTGTCAGGGAGACAGCGTGGGCGGTGCCTAGACGGCCCCTGATGCGGTGAACGACGGTCTTCAGTCCCCCTTCGATACGACAATCCGCTTGTCTCCGACCTTGACGCTGTACGATTCCAACGGGCGAGGTGGCGGCCCCTCGATGTTCATACCGTTCAGATCGAAATGGCCGTTGTGGCAGGCGCACCAGATGTGGCTCAGGTCAGGTCTATACTGGACGGTGCACGCGAGGTGCGTGCAGACCGCTGAGAACGCCCGCAGCTCGCCGGCCGGCGTTCGGACGAGGATGCCGGGGCTCGTGCCGAACCGAAAGATCTGTCCAGTGTTCGGCTCAATCTCATCAGGTGCGAGGTCGAGCGCGACTGAACGGGCCGCGGATTCTGCGGAGGCCGGAGGCATCACGTACCGAACGACCGGGTAGAGCACGGCCAGTACGAGCGCGCCCGCCGTCGTGCCGAGCAGCCAGTTGATGAACCTCCGCCGCGCCGGGCTCGAGACCCTCCAGAGACCTCTGCCCTGGCTCTTGCCGAGCCTGTCGTTCCGGGTTCCGGCCAACGTTCATGCTTCCAAATCAGACGGCGAGACCGCCGGTGACAGCCGTACTTGACCGCTTCCGGTCGTCGCGAACCATCGTACATCCACTCCCGTGAAGGCTGGCTAAAAGTCGGGTGAAGAAACCTTCATGGTAGGTTCACGCCCGCTTAATGCGCCTTTCCCCATGGTTCACGTGGGCTCAACGCCCTTCGAGCGTCCGAACGCGAGGAGATTTGGTGCGATTCTTTGAGCTCATAATCAGGCATCCGAAGAAGACCATTGGAGTTGTCGTGCTCGTCAGCTTGTTCTTCGGCTGGCAGATGAGGAAGGTCGAGCTCGACAACTCGATCGAAGAGCTGCTTCCCGAGAACCATCCGTCCGTCGTACAGGATCGCGAGATCAAGCACGTCTTCAACAGCCGGGAGATGATCCTCATCGGTGTGCTTCGAGAAGATGGCGTGTTCCAACCTTCGACCCTCCAGAAGATCAAGGAGCTGACGGCAGCAGCCTGGGAGATCGTGATCGCCGGCCCGCTCGATGCGGACAGGCTCGAGGCGTGGGGGGAAGGTCTCGATGGAACTTATGGCGACGAGATCCGAGCAATACTGTCCGATGGCTTGACCGTAGACGACCGGGGACCGGTGAACAACCTCTTTCTCCGGGCAAGGGACGACCATGAGGTGGAGGCCGATTTCGTCTCCTTCCTCGGCAAGCTTCAGCTCAAGCTCTCGCCGCTGAGCGATGTGATCAGCCTCGCCGAGGTCGAGAACATCACGAGCTCCGATTTCGGGCTGGAGATCGAGCCGCCGATGCAGACGATCCCTCGGACGGAAGCAGAGCTGGCCGATCTCACGGCGACCGTTTACGGCAACGAGATGTTCGTCGACCTACTCGTGTCACGAGACGGCACGGGCACGGTCATCCTCGCGGAGCTGGCGTTCTACTACGATGACCACCTGGAGATGGCCTACCAGGTGTTCGAAAGGCTGGAGGCGCTGGCTCAGTCGTTTCGGGATCCGGAGCGGATCCAGCTGGCCGGCGTGCCGATGGTCAACGTCTACACGACGACCTATATGAGCGGCGACATGGTCAAGCTGACGCCGCTCGTGATCTTCCTCGTCATGGTCGTGATGTATCTCTCGTTCCGGTCGCTCACGGGAGTGTTCATCCCCCTGTCGGTCGTGCTGGCGGCCATTGTATGGACGCTGGGAATCATGGGGCTCGTAGGTCGGCCCGTCACGCTGATCGTCTCCTTCATGCCGGTGATGCTCATCGCGATCGGAATCGCCGATGGGATTCATCTGATCACGGAGTACAGGATCCTGTGGGCGGAGCTTCGTGATCACGGACGCGCAATCCTCGAGACGATGCAACGGCTTGCGCGGCCCGTGATTCTGACCTCGCTCACGACGATGGCCGGGTTCTCGGCGCTGGCGACGTCCAGCCTCCGCTCGATCCGGGACTTCGGAGTCTTCACTTCGATCGGCGTCTTCGCCGCTATGGTCTTCTCGCTCACCTTCGTGCCGGCTGCTCTCGCGCTCATGAAGCCGCCCGCGACGCGGCTCGACGATGAAGCGGTAGCCCCCGGTCGATTGACGATTGGACTCGATCGACTGGGCTGCTTCGCCCTCCGCCGCAGGCGCTGGGTCTACGCGGGCGCGGTGGCGCTGACAGCCATCAGCATAGCGGCTGCCACGCAGATCACCGTGGGCAGCACGATGGCCGGTCTGTTCAAGGAGGAGAGCGCCATCTACCAGGCCAGCGTGATGGTGAACGAAAAGTTCGGAGGCGTCGAGGTGATGAACATTGTCATCGACACCGAACAGAAGGATGGCCTGAAGGATCCCGTAGTACTCGGAAAGATCGCGGCGCTCCAGGACACCCTTGAATCCCTGGACGTAGTTGGCTACACGAGCTCGCTGGCCGACTACGTGAAGCGCACGAATCTAGTCATGAACGGAAACGACCCGGCCTTCAACCGACTTCCGCGTGAGACGGAGGTCGTGATGGAGACGGTCTGGATCAACGAAGGCGGCCGAGAGGTCGAGGTCGAGCAGGCGGTGCAGGTAAGCGGACGTGATCAGATCGGCCAATACCTCCTTCTCTACGAAAACGCCGGGGGCGACGATCTCGAGAAGCTCGCCGACTTCGATTACAGCAAGGCGAACATCATCGCCTTGATTCGTAACGACTTCACGCCCGAGCTACGGACCGTCATGCGCAAGGCGGAGGCGTTCGCCGCCAGCAACTTCGGCGGAAACATTCAGGTGACGTATGCGGGTTGCTCCACCCTCTGCATCGTCGCCGACGATCTCATCATTCCGGGTCAGATCCGGAGCCTCGGCGTCGCTTTTCTGGTCGTTCTGGCTCTCCTCGCGCTGATCTTTCGCTCAGCGACGTATGGCCTGCTGGGCCTGGTGCCGATGGTGCTCACGATAACGGTGGTATTCGCGCTGCTGGGTGTCTCCGGCGTGTACCTGGATGCGGCCTCGGCGCTCATCGCCAGCATCGTGCTCGGCATAGGCGTTGACTACAGCATCCACTTCCTGGCTCGTTACAGATCGCTTCGCCGTGCAGGAACCGATCTCGAGGCGGCCGTTCTGGAGACACTGAGGACCTCTGGCCGGGCGATCGTCTTCAACTCGCTCGCCGTGACGGTCGGGTTCCTCGTTCTGCTTCTCTCGAGCTTCTGGCCGGTCATCCATATGGGATGGTTGGTGGCGGCAAACATGGTACTCAGCGCTCTCCTGACGATGCTGGTGATGCCTGCCGTGTTGGCGTCGATGGAGCAGCATCGGGAGGCAGCTGCCGAGACCCCGTTTTGGCCTCCGGAGATCCGGGCTCGTGGGACGATCAGGGGCGTCGCCGAGTAGCCGCCGGCCGTCGAACAAGGTTTCGAGAGGTGTAAGATGACACACATAGCAGCATTGGCTCCGCTCGTCGGGGGAGGTGCCCTTGTCGGCGCTCTGGCAAACGTGCTCCCTGCTCAGGAGCCAACGGGTCGGGAGATCATGAAGCTGTTCGAGGTGCAGGATCGGACGGAAGACCTCACCGCCGAACAGACGATGACGCTTATCGAGGCGGGGGGCAGCGAGCGCACCCGCCAGCTTATCTATGTCACCAAGACGAACGCCGAGGGCCGCCGCAGCACGCTGATCCGCTTCCTCGCTCCCGCCGACATCAAGGGGACTGGGTTCCTTTCCATCGAGCGAGAAGGGCGTGACGACGACCGGTGGCTTTACCTCCCCGCTGTTCGCAAGACGCGGCGGATTGCCGGGGCAGATAAGACCAACGACTTCATAGGCACGGAGTTCACTTACGAGGATCTCGATCGCGAGAACCTCAATGTACACGCGTACAGGCTTGCGGGCACCGATGCTGTTGACGGTCTCGAGGCGTGGATCGTCGAGGCAGTTCCGATCGATCCCCGAAGGGTCGAGGAAAGCGGTTACGGCAAGCGTGAGCTGTGGGTGAGCCGCGAACATCACCTGTTGATCAGAGCGAAGTTCTACGACAAGAGCGGCGCGTACGTGAAGCTCCTGACGACGGGTGACATCCGTCAGGTCCCTGGCTCGAAGAAATGGAGAGCCTATCGGCTCAGCATGGAGGACGTGTTGAAGGGAGACAGGACGGAGGTCGCAGTTACAAAGTACGAGATCGACCAGGGCGTGCCGGAAGATTTCTTCACTGAGCGGTACCTGAGGCGAGGGAGGTGACATGCTCTCGCGCGCCGCGGTTATGGCGCTCACGCTCTCGCTTATCGTCACCTCCCGGGGCCTGACGCAGACCGAATTCGGAGGGTTCGCGGAGTACGACAACATCACCTACTTTGGCGCCCACGAGGAGCATGGGGCGCTCGGCCGCAACCAAGCCATTCTACAGGCCGAACTCAGACACGCAGCCGGTCTGAAGGCAGAGCTCTTCGGCGCTGTCGAATTTCGATTCGATCAGGCGGATCTCTCCCGGAGTCGCGTCTTGCTCGACGAGGCGATTCTGGATCTGTTCTTGGGCAACTTCGATGTCAGGATCGGTAAGCAGTTCTTCGCCTGGGGCCGAGCCGACGGCATCAACCCGACCGACCACCTCGGGGTGCAGGACTACTCGGATCTCCTGGATAGCGAGCGCGTCGCCATCGTGGCGGCTCAAGCCACCTACTACAGCGGCGCCTGGAGCGCCGATGCGGTGCTGGTCCCCTGGCTCACGACGAGCACGCTACCGGACGAGAACTCGCGCTGGGTTCCGAGTATTCCTCCGACCATCCCTAACCCGGGCTTTCCAGATCAAGGGAGCCCGACGCTCGATACCAACCTCACGACCGCAGAACCAGTGTACCCGGAAAACGGTCTCGCAAGCGCTCAGTACGCGTTGAGGCTCTCTGGCAGTCGCGGGGGCTGGGACTTTTCGCTCAGCTGGTTCGACGGCGTGAACCACCTGCCTTCCGTCAACACGAGTGTAGATATAGACTCGACGTTCACTACGGCCGAGATCCTGGTCGAGATGCAGTACAATCGTCGCAGGGCAATTGGGGTAGATTTCGCGACGGCTTTCGGCAGGTACGGCGTACACGGGGAAGCGGCGTACTACATTACCGGCGACAAGGACGGCACGGACCCGCTGGTCGATGATCCGTATCTGCTCTACACGGTCGGTGTAGATCGAACGTTCAGCAACGTGATCGGCCAGCGCGAGCTGTTTGTGCTGCTGGAGTGGGTTCAGGAGATACCGGGTGAGAGCGCCACGCGCACTCCGATCATAGACCTCAATCACGTCTTCCGCAGAACGATCTTTGCCCATGTTGATCTCGGGCTGGGGAGATACACGTCCTTCGGGCTGGAAGGCGCGCTCAATGTCGGCCCGGGTGATTGGTGGCTTCAGCCGAGCTTCGAGTGGCTCGTGACGGACGGCCTGCAGCTTCTCGCAAGCATGGATCTCCTCGGTGGTGCCGCAGATACGTTCTTCGGAAGTTTCGATGGGAACCAGCGAGTCCAGGTCCGGTTGCGCTACAGCTTCGACTGGTAGAGTAGGTTACTCCACTCCGTCTGCCTCGTGGCGTCCTATCCTGCACCACACGATCAGACAGCTGACTAAACGAACCTTCACGTTGTCTTAACGCTCGCTTTATCCGGGCCTGCGCAGATTAGGCACATCGTCGAGTTCCAGGAGTTCCCTCCGGTGGACTTCAGGCGAATAGGTGAATCGGAGACACAAATGCTCGAGCCAGCTACCTACGACTACGGCCTCTGGGGGATGGTCGTCCTTAACGTTCTGTTTTTCGGTGTGTTCGCGATCGGGCTGTTGCGGCCCAAGAGACCGGTGGAGTGGCGGTCGCTGGGCGTGTTCTCCGCGTTCATCGTTGCGTTGTTCGCCGAAATGTACGGCTTTCCGCTCACGATCTACCTGCTCAGCGGTGTCCTTGGCGTCGGCTTGCCCACTGGGAGGCCGTACGGCCACCTAGAGGGACACCTGATCGCCACACTCCTTGGCCTTCCTGTTTGGGCTACCCTCGTAATCTGTCAGGTCGGAGCGTTCCTGATGCTGGGTGGTCTGTGGATCATGTGGACAGCCTGGAAGCAGATCCACGCCGCGAGGGGCGAACTGGTAACCGACGGGCTATACGCCCGCGTGCGTCATCCGCAGTACGCCGGACTCTTCCTCATCACAGTGGGCATGCTCGTGCAGTGGCCGACGGCGCTTACTCTGACCATGTGGCCACTGTTGACTTGGGCCTATTACCGCCTGGCCAAGCGCGAAGAGCAGCAGATGATCGATCTCTTCGGCGGCGAATACGAGGCGTATGCCAAACGCGTTCCGGCATACCTGCCCCAGCGGCGCGAGGGTGGCCGGCCGGCGCGGGTGCGAACTCCAACCTAGGCGACCGAAGGAGAGGGTCCGATGGACTGGCTACAAGAGAACTGGTTTTGGGTTGCGATCCTCGCGCTCTTCGTCTGGATGCACTCTGGCGGCCATGGGCACGGGTGCCACGGGGGCGGCCATGAGCATGGTGGTCACGACGGACACCGAGACAGGTCAGACCCGGGAACGGGCCGCAACTCATCGTACTGATCATGAGAGGAGTGGTCCCATGCTTAGCATAAGGGTCGTCACATGGTCGCTCGGCCTGTTCGCGGCCGTCACGTTTGTGGTCTGCGTGCTTTACGGGCTGATAGTGCCGGAGTCGCTCCACATGACTGACTTTCTCGAGGAGACGCTGCCGGGCTTCCGGTGGCTGACGCCGCTCGGCTTGCTGATCGGACTCGTGGAGTCCTTCCTATACGGCGTGTACGCAGGACTCGTCTTCACGCCGATCTACAACATGCTCTGGCGGCGCTGGGGACAGGTGACGCCGTGAGCCCGGGCTCGCTCGCAGACCTGATCCATTCTCACCGCATGGGCACTGGCCGGGCTGACGACGAGGAACGACTCGTTCGAATGGGCCGTGAAGCGCGGCACGCGTTCGCGAGGCTGTCCGGCGTTGGCCCTGCCGTAGCGATCTTCGGCTCTGCGCAGGAAGGTCCGTGCGATCGTTGGGGACCGGCGGTCCGGGAGACGGCGGCCGCACTCGCGTGCGAAGGATTCGCTGTAATTACCGGCGGGGGACCCGGCCTCATGGCAGCAGCTAACGAGGGAGCAAGGCGAGCGAACGCCGAATCGGTGGGCCTTCTAATCAATTTGCCGACGAACGAGCCGCCGAACCCACACCTCACGCTTAGGGTGCCGTTCCGCTACTTTTTCCTGCGCAAGCTCGCCTTCGTCAAATACAGCTGCGCGTTCGTCTGCTTCCCAGGAGGCTTCGGCACACTCGATGAACTTTTCGAGGCTCTCAACCTAGTCAAGACGCATAAACTCGCGCCGTTTCCGGTGATGCTCTACGGCAGCGCTTATTGGTCCGGCCTGCGCGATTGGCTAGCACGCGAGGCTGTGGGCACTGGATGCCTAACTGACAAAGACCTCCAGCTGCTTGAGCTCGTCGATCGCCCGGAATCTGTCCTGGAGCGAGTCCGAGAGTGTCACGCAACTCTGTGCCGTGAGCTGGGCATTGCTTCTTGAGCGACGGAGGCAACAGAGCGATGGCGCTGACTGCAAAGGAGATCATAAACCTGTACCGCCTCAGGGCTGGGCGGTACGACTTTACCGCGAACCTCTATTACCTGATTGGCTATAGGGAGCTGGCCTATCGCAAGCGTGCCGTAGATGCGTTGGGCCTCCTACCGGGCGACACCGTTGTCGAGATCGCCTGCGGCACGGGCTTGAACTTCCCTTTGCTGGAGTGCGCAGTGGGGCCATCGGGCCAGATCAGGAACCTTCCCACGATTTGAGGTCTCGAACCCCAGTTGTGATACCTATCGGGCGAAACAGACCCCGGGCCTCATGGAACCCCTCAACTTCGAAGCGAGGCATGGCTAAGTGGTTGGGGCGGAGCCTACCGCCATGGGGCCATGGGAAGGTGGAGACGAAGGAGCCTCTCGGCTGCCAGCAATATACACGGGGAGCCGATTCGGATACGGACGAATGCATGCGCGCTTGCGGTTCCTCTCGCGCTGCGTCTCAATTACCTATCCCAGGCTACGTTCGCAAAATGAGGCAGAGAGCGGGGCAAGGGCGTGGTGCTGGCTTTGCCCAATTCAGATACGACAGAGGACGCCCGAAACATCGCGTGTGGACTGCGTGTCGTCGTATCTGAGGCCAGAATGACTCGGCCGACGACTCGGAAAGATAGCGACTACCTGGTTTACTCGCGATTGTACTCGCGATTCGGACCTGCAACCTGCCGTTTTAGCGAAAAGGAACCCGGGCAGATCACCCGAGCCGTCGTTGATGTCCAAGTAGGTTACCGGATTCCTTAGACTTACGGAGCCGCTTGCAAAGCAGGTGCTCTCCCAGCTGAGCTACGGCCCCAGAGTGCTTCTAACTACGCTTCGTAGTTGGATGTTGGCAACCAGCGCTCAAAGACTACCCGGAACGCCAGAGTGGGTTCTGGGCAGGTTTCGCACCTTAGCCGACCGCACGAAGCTTGGCTCCTTGAGTGATCACGCGAAGCAGCGTCTCGTCGTCCGACTGTTGATAGATTTCCTGCACCACAAAGGTGTTCTTCCAGCCTCCTGCAGCGGCGACATCCTTGGCCGGTAGATGCTTTCTCTTTGTGGCGAACGCACGCCTGTAAGCGTGATATGCCGCACGCTTCTGCGGCTCCAACCCTGCAAGTGCCTCCGCGCGCCGGAGCCAGTTCAAAGCCAACTCATAGCGCACCGGCTTCTCTAGACTTCGCGGAGACGGAAAGATGTATCCTGCACCCACGATAGGCCGCTGCTCGAGCGCCCAATCGATCGCTTCGCGCGCCCGGGCGTTAAGGGGACACCTCCACTGCCGCCGCTGTTTGTCGGTATCCTGGGGCCATGTGATGCTGCCCCAGGGTGCGCTCGCGGTCCGCTCAAGCTCAAGGTTTTCGAAACGTAAACACAGGATCGGGTAGATTCTTCGGCCCGTTTCCCGGGCAAGACGGAAGATGCACCGGAACGGACTCATCACCTCTTTCCGATCTCCGAACCAGCTAACCGTCATCCTTATCTGGGAGGCAACCTCTTCGATGAGATCCGCCCGATCATCAGATGCGAGCTCGCGAGAAGGCTCGTCCTTTGGAATCGAGATCCGCCGGATCGGGTTGGATTCGATGTGGCCGCAGTCCTCATGGTATTGCCACATCGCCTTCATGGTAGCCACATCTCTCTCGACGGTTCGACCGCTCACGGGCTGACGCGCTGTGGGGTCAGCGACAAATCTTCCTCGCGAGTTGATCGCCCCTGACAGTCTATCCTGCACAAATCGGTCAAGCTCACGTCTCGTCAGGTCGCGTGGCCGGTACTCGGCTCCGTAGTAGCTAATTGTCAGGTAAGCCACGCGCTGGTCGTGTTGCTGTGAAGCTGGTGTCTTCTGGGGTGTCACCTTGATCAGGTAGTCCTTCCAGGCCCAGCCGAGAGTGATGGTGCTCGGCGGCGATTCTCCAAGGCGAAACTTGGCCGCCAAGACCTCTGCAAACTCGATCGCTTGCTGTCGGTCGCGATGACCTAGGGAGCCCCGCTTTTCGCCTCCATTGCCGTTGCCGTAGGCGTAATAGATGATCCCGCTGCTGGATTGAAAGACTCGCACCGACTTGCCGTAGCTACCGGCCGTGTACGACCACCGCTTTCCGCTACGTCCGTCTCTTCTGCGTCTACTCATCGCCCTCTCCTGCGCCCAGATGCTTGCTCGCATCTTTAATCGCACAAGAGGCAAGTGAGGTCGCAAGATGGTCCTGCAGGGACTTGTTCATCTGCTGCATCGCCGCGCTCGTGATTGCGGCTCGCTCTATCTCCAGCTCGCGTCGAACAAGTCTATTCGACTTTGCCGGCAGGTCAGCGCGGCGAATACGTGGTGCTCCCGGCTTACCGATGTTCTCCACTGCACCGTTCTCGACCAAGGCGTAGAGGTGACTCTCGCTGTACCCGGTTTCCTTGGACGCCTCCTTAATGGTGAGTGCTTCAAGGGCAGTAGCTCGCCAGGCGTCCTCTACCTCAGTCGCTCGCCGTTCCAGCTGATCTGCCGAGCGCTCGTGGCCATGCCGTCGAAGGACAGCCGCATCGTTCCGCCACCGCTCGGCAAGCGTGGCGAGTGCACCCTTCATCGGGCCCTCACCTGCTCTTGAACGTCCGCCCCCTCCACGAGCTTGCGATCACGGCTGCTATCTGGACATCTCGCTGCATTCTTGGTGTCACCCTGTACGTCTGGATGCTCTCGCCTGGAAAGCTGCTTCTCGCGCGAGTCTCGCCGCACCATCTTCACCAATTCGTTCGAACAATCCCACTCAGTTCCGCTCGAACCCGCCCGCTTGGCCCCGTACCTGGCACCTCCAAGGCCCGGGACGTAGTGGTCCCTTCGCACGATCCCGTTTCGTCTTTTCCACCACTTGTGCCAACCCTGCAGCTGGCGGCGATTGGGACGGTGGCTATCTGTGAAGTGAGTGAGAACATGTACGTGGACATGGTTGGTGGTCGTGAACTCTGTAAAGGCGATCCATGCAATCGGGCGTCGCATGTATCCCCCCAGCCAATTCATTCCGTCGCGCACCCGCCGGAGTGCCATCTCGTGGCTGATCTTCGTGAACTTCCTTGGGCTGAATGTCACGGTAAGCAAGACATGCCACTCCATGGCCTCTAGCCAGTCTCCCCACTGTCTGCTGGCGGCCGACAACAACGCTGTGGCAGTCCTGCTCATCAACCCTCCGCAAGCTCCAGACGCACTCGTGGTTCAAGTGTCCGAACAGCCGAGCTGTCCGACTCCACGACCTCACATTGCTCAGCACCCGCCTCTGCGCTCTGCGCCTTGTCGAGAGGCATTGCCTCCGACGGGATTGCACCCCGGGAGCCCCCAGCCCGAGAGGCTGACGACCCAGCACGGGAGTCTTCCCCTGCTGTTCCACTCAAAGGGCCATGTCCTCGGCTCAGGTGCCTATGTCTTTGCTTTGGCCTCCATCTCCGAAGGTGCTGCTCAGAGGCTGCCGCAGCGTTCGGAGTCCTTCGGCTGCCGTCTATCCTCCGTCACGTATGGAAGCTGCCTGAGCCTTGCCCCTTCGTGAGCCCACGTCCGAACAAACTCCGTTGGGCTCACACCGGCTTCGTCTGCTGCCTCCTGGACGGCCTGCTTCTCCGCTGGAAACAATGGCACGGTCACCGCCGCGCTCCGTTTCGCCATCTCGCCTACACCTCCCCTCCTCCAATACAAAAGCGGCGGCAGCCGGCTCGATTGCTCGAGCGACCACCACCGCTCCTTTGCTGCCGAGTCCCGGATACCCGGGATTCGGCCTACGTTGCTTGCTTCTGACTGTACATATCTACGCTCATGATGCGATTATCGCAACACCTGTAGAATGGCGTAACATGTTGCCATATAAAATAATTACCCAAAGGATCGCAAGCACTAAAAGCTGAAGTTTTTAGAAAAACACGACTTAGGTACAGCTCCTTGTTTCGGATACAAGTCCTTAGAGAAAGCGGTAAGATTCCGCTGGTCGCCAGCTGGTGGCGGACGAATGCCAGATCGCTAAGCTGCCAGCGTAGAGTTCTTCCCCTATGTGTGGGCCATGGAGTGCCCTCCCTCTAGCGACGAGAGAACTAGGCAGATGCAGTCAGGAGGGGGCGGCCAGCTCCGTCCGCGGGCTGAGGGGATTCGCTCGCGCCACCAAACGCACTTCGGCAGCATGGAGGCAGCGGGAGCCATTGGAGGAAGCCGCATGCCAGCGTCCGGCGGCATGTTCTGGGTCAAATCCAAGCGCCGGCCGAAGGGATAACTCTATGAGCGGTATCCCAGCTCGGTGAGCCATTCGATCAGCGACGTAGATCCGGGCAATGATGGGTTCGATTTAGCTCGGATCTCGTAGTGATCCCGCCCTGGAACCCGCCCACCAAAATGAGAACGCCGAGATCGCTCGCGGCGTTCTATGGCTCTGCCAGCTGCGTCGCAGGCAGGTGCGTCCGCTCGGAAGGTGGCTCTGATTCCGTCTGACGCCGTAGGGCACCAAACGAATCCGCTCCAGCATCCGAAGGTGACTCGTTGGCCGACAGGACAGCGTGAGAGCAGGCGCGGCGACGTGTCGGCCGAGCTAGTTGTACCTTCGAGCGAATCCCATTCGTAGCACCTGGCCGACTGTCGGTGTGCCAGGAGGTAGGTTCTCCGGATCAAGGAACCGGGAATCGAAGTTCCAGTCGCGCACCGGTGGGATGTAGTAGTTGCAGCACTCCCACTGACTGTTGGTGTACTGGGCAAACCACAATGAGACGAGCGAACCGTTGAGCGTCACCGTTCTACTGCCGCCGAAGGTTTCGAGGAACCGAGGGAAGTTCTCGAGCTGTCCTCCTCCTTTTCCTCCGAGATCTGAGGGCGAGTGCCCAGACAGGACGGCGGCCTGGATGGTTGTGTTCGTGGAAGCGTTCGGCCGTGCATTCTCGCCCCCGAGACCGTCGTTCCAGTCATTGGATAGTATTGTCAACGCATCGGACACGAGCGACGCAGGTTGCCACGTCGAGTCGTCAGAATTGTAGTCGCCCTGTATGTACATGGGTAAGTTGGTTGCTACGCTAAGCGGCGCCCGCAGCTCGTCTCCATTCCTGATTCGCAGGACGTACTGCTGCTGATCCGCTCCCGCGTCGTTAGCTCCACCGACCGGATTCCCACCACCGAAGCAAGGGCCCACGGTATCCCCGTGGTTTGTGTGACCCGCCAAGGCCGCAACGGGCACAGTAACCGATAGTTCGTTCGGGGTCCCCGCCTGGTGACACACCGTGACCCACCCGCTTATGGAAGGCGAGGCGGTAACATAGAAGATCCCGTCTCCGTAGTGTGAGGCGTTCAGCATTGACAGATCGATATCGATGACGTCGCGGTCGGAGTTCGTATTGTTGCCGCTGACCGGGTCCCCATTGCCGTCGCTGGACGATTGCTCTCTATCGTCGTAGAACTGGTTGATGCGGAACGTTGCCGCACCATTCGGTAGGTTTACTGGTGAGCCTGCACCGTTCAACGTCAGCAGCGTCGTGCCCACCACCACGAACTGAAGGTCGGCTTGGCAAGCGTACTTGACGGCTGCCACCGACGCATCCTCAGCGCCCGAGCAAGGCACGACCAGTTCATACGGCGGAACGCCCTCCGGGATGGGCAGCCTTAGGGGTTCCACGCCCGATGCCCGTGTCTGGATGTTGTGGTCCCATTTCGCCTTCGAATGGTCGTCGAACGCCTTGTCCTGTGCGGGGCTAGGGAACGTATTCGGATCGTGATCGCCCCCGAAGTCGTGGGTATCCACCTGGATAATTGCGGACGAGCCGTCATTGAGCTTTATATAGTTTTCGAGGCCGTCCGAGCTGCCTGCCGACTTCCGCTCCAGGTGTAAGTCTCCGGCGGCCGTCACCACATCATGCAGATAGAGACCGGTGCCGCCGTCGACCCAAATCTCGGCATTGGTATGCATGCGGCCGCGAATGTCCATACGCGGCCCCGGCAGAATCTCCAAGTCTTCGTCGTAGAAGACAGCGAATTGGAAGATCGGGATGGCCTGCGCCCGGGCGTCCATCATCACGGTGGCCCTGGTGCCATCTGGACCTTCGACCGAGGATGTTATGGTAAGGTCGCGATCCAAGCTGGTGAGCCCGGCAAAGGGGCCCATCGGGATTTGCCTAGAAACCACGTTGGAAGTGAGTTCGGCCGAGTAGTCGACGAACGTGTAGCCAGGAAGGGTTGGAGGAAACGTAGTCGCCTCAGCGACGGTTTCCGGAGTCAGGTAACCGTACCCCATCTTATCCCTGACCGTCGCGAGAAACTTCTCCGCTCCCGCCTCTGCAGCGTAGTATGACTGCGTGGCGACATAGTTGTTAGCTCCGATTCGGAGCTCCGTACGTCCCCCCAATTGCATCGCCGCTGCAAGACCGGCCATGACCACGATAAGAAAGAGTATGGTCACCAAAGCGAATCCATCTCTTCCGCCGGCCAGCTTCGCACACTCGCGGCAATGTTCGCCGACGCGAACGATCGTTGTCATTTGCACTGCTCCTTCACAGTCTCGGCATCCGCCAGCTGCCCTAGTTGCGATTGCGCGTGTAAAGCTGGTTACGTGGCGAAACGCTCACGGCGTACACGCTCTCAAACTGCGCTCCGCCCTTGATGTCTTTGTCTTTTCGGCGCGCAAGCGCTGTAACCTTGACGTTGATGGTATCGATGTCGTCGTAGTCGTTGTCCGAATTCGTGTCGTTGCCGTCCGCATGCGAGCCCGTCATGCCGTTGGAAAATTGCAGTTCGACCTGGAAGTCGGAGACACCGTGAGCGATGGGTACTGGAATCCAACCGCCGTCCCATTTCGTAGCTCGGGCTAGCGTAGGGCTCGCCGGGTCGGAGTTGTCGACGAAATAAACAGCGGCGTTCACGCGGAGCAGAGCAGCTCCCACCTCGTTTCCCTGCAACACCCAGCCATGACCTTCCCCGTCCACAGCTGTGACGCTCAGGATCACAGTGCCGAGATTCTTGTTCGGATCGTCGCCGCAGCCGTTGCCGTTCTCGTTGCGTGTCATCGTGTTGACACGGGCGACACCTCGCGCGCTACCACTTGCCAGATAAACCAGGTCCCCAACCGCAATGTCCGCGACCTCGTCGCCGCACGAGATCTTCACCGTTATGACCTGCTTCTCTTTCCCATCTGGAGGTGCCGTGAGGCCATGGATGGGCGTCCCGGGGTCCGCAAACAGGCTATACAGGGTATCTGAGGTCGTACCGCCTCCACTGGAGGTTGCCACGATACCGAATACTGCATTGGGATCCATTCCCTGGCCTGCTTCCATAAGGTCACGGGTGATCATATCGAGAGCGTATCGTGCGTTCAGCTGTACCTCCGTCCGCACTTTCGTAGTGCGGTCCGCCTGGCGTTGCGTATCGAGCAGGCCGAGCGTGGCCGTGACAACAACCGCGCTCACCACGAGAGCGATGAGAAGCTCGATCAGCGTGAAGCCTTCTTGACTGGCGAGGGCCCTTCTGGCTGGCATGGTCAGGTTCCCGCGTATATGATGGTGAAAAGGTTCACACTCCTTCGCCCGAACCTACCTGCCCCATATTCCACGGAGACGCGAATCGTCTTGGTGCCTCCACCAGCACCGTCATCTTCGACTTCCACCCAGCGCACATATGGGCCCGACCCTTCCTCGCCGAGTGCGTTGATAGCCTTTTTGGGTTCGTCGACCACCTCGTCGGCGGGGCGGGCCTTCAACTCCTCCAGCTTCTGCACGGCAAGCGACACCGCTCGCGACTGCTCGCCCGCCATGTTGTTGGAGGCTATCGTGAGCGAGACCTCACCCGCCATCGCCATCGCCGCGATGGCCAACAGCACGATGGCGACTATTGCTTCGATAAGCCCAAAGCCGCTCTGCCGGCGTTCTGGCCCAAGAGCTCCGTGTCGGAAGGTGAAAGCTGGTTCGCAGCTCACTGCCAGCTGCCTCCTCTCAGGCTCCAGATCTTGACGATGCCCGTGCGTCCGACAGTCACGGCCCGGACCTCTTCAGGTCGCTCGGAGTGGCTGACAAAGATCGTTCCCTCCAGCAAACCGTGGGCAGGCCATACGACCTGCCCACGGGGATCGAACGCGAGCGGGTTAGATGGTAGATCGAGCGCACTACTTGCTGAGCGGCCGGAGGGTCCAACGCTGGCGCCGCCCGTGGCAAAAACCACAAACTCGGGAAGCAGGGCGCCACGCTGGCCAACTCCTACATCGTTGAAGCTCGGGATTCGAGCCGCGGCGATCTCATCCGGCTTGCCGGTCGGTATGTCGCCAGGATCGCCCTGGTTCACGTACGCCGTGTAGAATGCTTTCTTGCCGCCGGGCTCTATGTGGAAGTAGACCTGCCGATTCATCGTGATCGCACGATAGCGAGCGAGTCGAAGAGCTCGACCGAGGTCGTAGGCGGCTCTCGTGGTCTGTTCGCCGGGCGTTTCCCTCAAGTAGAACGGTACCGTGACTGCCGTCATCAGTCCGACGATCGTAAGCACGATCAATATCTCTACGAGCGAGAACCCGGAGCGGTTACGATCCATTTCGTCACATAGTCCTTGGTGTTCATCTGCGGCACTTATACGCACACCGACAGCCGGACAGCTGAATCGACACGCCAGATTTCTAATGCGTTGACACAGCGCCTGCTACCGGCCATACGTAGACGCATGGTGGTGCAGGATACAAGCTTACTGAGCCTTGTAATTGGCGAAATTCGTGGCGTCACGCGAGTGCCAACCCGTGGAGGTTGAGGAGGTGACTGGAAAGCCGGCAGCCTCGAGCATGTCCGGCAGCGTGGAGGGCGGCGCGGCTCGACCTAGAGCGATCGGTGAAGGTGGGTGGGTTGTTGGGCAGGTTTGGCTTGGCTAGGCTAGCTAATCGAGTTCGGCAGGGTTAGCTGGGATAGCTGACTGGTCTGTGAAAACTATGTAAGGTAAGCAACAAAAGGTACTTACATATGAAGCTTGCAAAGCAGGTGCTCTCCCAGCTGAGCTACGGCCCCAGGGTGCTGCTAGGGCAAGCTACGACA
>JABAOG010010446.1_pt1 | contig 57054 bp, 130 predicted proteins | sample 7062131 | NCBI WGS metagenome assembly JABAOG01 (sample SAMN14538629, study PRJNA623070) | marine sediment metagenome | biome: marine biome [ENVO:00000428]; feature: marine pelagic biome [ENVO:01000023]; material: deep marine sediment [ENVO:00002113] | place: India: Arabian Sea | collected... | reverse complement strand
AATACATCTGGCAAATTTGTTGATGTTAAATTTAAAAGATTTGACAAGTATTGGCGGTCCAAAATTGACGAGGTCAAAGAAAAACGTGACCGTTGTCTAACGTATTGGAAACACCCTGCATCCAATAAACTTGTGCGAAGTCATGATAATAATGGAATGTCAAAGAAAGGATACTACCCANNCTACCCAGCCAAGCGATCTAACAAATGGCATTATTATAATAATAAAATTAAGAAGATGTCAACAAAAATGAGGAATCAATTCAGAGATTTCTATCATTTTACATCCAAGAAAATAGTACAAAATACCAAGGCTAATACTATTATCTGGGGAGACAAATCAAACAAGAAACTAGCCAAAAACAAACAGGGAACTGGTAATTCTCTTAAAAATAAAATTAACGCTTCACTGAACTATGCTTCACAAAATCTTGGTCAATCCAAATTTGTTGAATTTTTAACCTACAAAGCAGTGCTTGAAGGTAAGAGACTAATAAAAATTGATGAAAGAGGAACGACAAAGACGTGTTTTATATGTAAAACAAAGAAGAATAGAAAACTCAGTCAGCGTGTATTGAACTGCGATTGTGGTAATACTATGAAAAGAGATGCCAATTCAGCATGTAATATCATGGAGCGTTACCTATCGCAACAATCCCCACTCTCAGGGGTAGTTAACCAATTCAGGGAAACTATACTACGACAAACAGGTCTATCAACAGATAGTATACTCGTAGAGAATCATACATCTAGGTGAAACATAAATGGGACTGTATTTTTGCACAACATGATCGGTCTCATTTGTGCATCTAGTAGATGTGTGATTGAGAGTATCCAGCGATCTCACTGTCCAGGCAATCCGTCTCATTTGTGCATCTAGTAGATGTGTGATTGAGAGAAGGACCAAGATATACGTCTCATTTGCGTATATAATATGATTGAGAGTATGATATTTTTCAATTTAGTATGTTAAAAAACTTATAATATAAAGTTCATACCATTATTATGGTCTTACCAGAAAAAAGAGAAAAGGCAAATGGGACTGAATTCTGGGCTAATGTCCGGGTTCGCAAGAATGGCTATGCAGAGATGAATGTCCCACCTCATGTCATGAGACGGGAGGAATTGCGTAGTATGAGCAAGCGTAAGCACCGTCTCAAGTTTAAGATAATTGAGAAAGAAAAGGAGTAGTACACAGATAACGTGTACACTCCATCTATTACGGTAATTTTACGTAAATAATATTGATGTTTTATTAACTCTTACAGCCTATACTATAATTGTGCAAACTTCGATAGTTGATACTAAGGGCGATTTTGTTGAGGCAATGTACCTCCAGCATATTGAGCCAGATCAAATATCGAAGCTAGAAAAAAGTCAAACTGTACCACAACTTGCCAAACTGGAAGATAGAGATCCTTATGATTATACCGGTCCCAACGGCTACCCAGCGTACTACTGTATCGGGTCAGTCGAGATAATCGATCATGACAAAGAAATCGTTGACATTGACGGTATCAAAGAAGTTATGCACATCATGAAAGAGCAGGGGGCACTGATCCAGGGGTTTCATTCCAACCAGCCAGCAGGTAGATGGTTCGACTACGGATATTTTGATGATAATAGCAGAGGGAAACGAGCTGTATACCTCGGTTACGAGTTGTATGATCATTACGAGTCTAATCGTGATATGATACGAAGACACCACCTCCCAGAAGATGATCCCGACAAGATCAGGGGTCTATCCATCGGTGGCAAGGTGTTGGAGAAGAACCGGGAATGTGATGAGCACACATGTTATACCCGCCTCAAAAAGATTGAGGGATGGGAATTCTCATGTGTTGATCACCCAGCCAATCCTGGAGCTACAATGATTGAAGATCCAACCATGCTTGAGCAAATTGCAAAGAGCATGAAAAAACGAGACAAACGGAGCAAGAATAATATGGCAACCAAAAAACCTAAGCTTGTCCGTAAATCTCCAAATTCAGATTCTAGTACTACTCAAAAATCAAAACCAACCAAAAATAATGGTTGTAAACCATGCGAGTTTTCTTCTCATCCATCCTTTGTGAAGGGTGCTGATGGTATGTACAAATGCCCAGACTGTGGTGCATCGGTGGATATGTATCAGAAGAAGGCGGATATCAGTGATGATGAAAATGAGGAGGGCGATGCTATGGATGCATACGATTCCTACAATGAGTCATCTGGTTCTGCTTACCAGGATGAAGATGAAGACCCTGCTAAAATGGGGGATAAGAAGGGGGAGGACTACGATGATGAACAGGGCGAAGTGCCCGGTGAGCAGGACACAGGACCTGACGAATATTCCGATGAAGAATCCAATATGGTTGAGAAACCAGAGATGGATGAAGAACAGGAAGGAGATCAAATGGCAACAGAAAACAACAACGGAGAAGGTGACGGCTATGTCACAGAGGAAGAATTTGTACCACTCAAAGAGATGGTAGCACAGATTCATTCTGCTATGGGTCTGACCAAACAACAGAAGGTACCCAAGATCATCGAGAAAGATGGTATCAAGTACCAGATGGTTGAAGATGACCCGGAGGATGAAGAAGTGAATAAGTCTCAGGAAGATAACAGTAGTGAGGTCAATCAGCTCAAAGCTGAATTTGATAACTTGCAGAAGAAATTCAGTCAAGCAACACTACGCAAATCTGGTCTACCAGATCAGATCAACAAGCAGGATGATAGTAATATCAAAGGCCAGGCACAGAACAGACAACCCCAGGGCGGTCTGATCAAGATGGCTAATGGTACTATGGTATCAGAGAATGCATTCGCAAAGAGTTATGAGCCTCTAACTAACGAGGACAAGTTTCATGCATTCATGAATATAGACCGAGCACGCCGTAACAAGTCATCCAGGAACGGCGGGATTGCTGTGATGTGAGGTAAATAAAATGTCAATGAGCAGAAGAATGAATGTACAACAATCACAAGAACTACTCAAATTCTTTGACGAATTTTCAAAGGAGAATGAGACACAACAGGTGTCAGTATCGCCAAAACGTGCTGATCCATCTGAACTGAATGAGATACACAAGAATAATCCCATTCAGTATTACAATCCACAGGTAGAACAGGCATTGAGCAAGGGGTATCAGATCAATACGATATATGATCTTGCCTACTTGCAATACCCCTGGATGCAGGATAGTGGTCTTGCGGCACAACTACTCAAAGTTGATGCCCCGTTGCTATCATCCACCACAGCTGCATATGTAGCAGTACATGGAGCCAGAGCATTTGAACAGGTAATCAACGAATCCAATATCGTCGGTCTCCTGCCAAAATTCCCCTATACACAGGGTGGATACCGTGCACTTACCGCAGCAGGACAGACCACTGCCACAGGTGGACAATCTGAAAATGCCACACTGCCAGATAGTACCAAACCAACATTGCAGAATGTTGATGTAGATATCAAGGAGCATGTCACCACGCTGGATTCTTCCAGTCGTGAGCGGTTCCTGTCATCTATACCAAATGCCAATGCTTGGAGTGCTCCAGGTGGGGATGGTATGGAAGCATTACGAGAGTACATGGGTCGTGAGCATGTAAAATTGCTCTCCCGTCAGCTTATGGCTGATAATGATACTGTCGTTGCTGATAATGTCGAGACTATTGACCGTGCGGTGGGATCATTTGAAGAGGTTGATGGTAATGCTGGTATTGATGCTGGTGACCTTGACTTCTACGGAATTGATCGTGATGCTGGTTCTACGGTATTTGATGCATATGTATCAGAGAATGATGGTACCAACCGACCACTGACTGATAGTATCATCAGATCACTAGTTGAGAATGCTGCCCCGTATTGGGATGGTGTCAACATGCGTGGAGATCTCAATTTCTCAGGTGTGAATAACAAGATCTGGGTAACTGGTCATGATACCGCATCTGTGATTGAGCAGATCTACCAGGGTAGCAACAGGTATCAGAACCTTGGTGCCAGAGCGGTAAAAACCGTCAACGGTATCAGTACCTACAATACCGGTGCAGAAGTCGGTTTCATGGTAAATACCCTCTATGGTATGCCCATGTTTCGTGTCGATGATACACCTGCTGATGGTATTTCAAGGTTGTATCTCCTTGACCTTGACCATATGGGTCTGTCATGGGGTAAAACCACCATGTACCAAGAAGCAGGATTTACGACTGGTACCGCTATTCTACTCGATCGTCTCGGTGATCGTGGTATGTACTACTCAAGTCTTGAACTGTGGGTAGACAGGTTCCAGGGGCATGCTAAGGCCAGGGACCTTACCTAGTAGGAGGTAAATAACAATATGCTAGCCCAAGAACCTAACCCATCGCTACTAGATGGATTGGAAAACAAGAGCAAGGATGAGTTGCTTGAGATCCTCAATAGTAGTGATGATAAGAAATTTCATAAGTACGACAGGCGGTACAAAAAAACCAGCTTGATCGAGGCTATTTATGACATGTACGAGGCACAGGGCGGAAAGCTATATGATGATGAAGTGGGTGATCTTACGGGATACAATTACCAAGTTAGATATATAGGAACTAGGGGACAACAGCAGATACGTCACAATTGGAATAGTACACCATCCGGGTCTGAATACAAATTCCCCCTGGGCACATGGGTTGATGTCAAAGAAATTGATTACAAGGACAAATACGAGACCTATGTGAAAAATGCCATAAACGATGGTAGATTACCTCAATGGGAGGTAAGGCGGTATAATCCGGTTAAGAAGAAGGCGGTTAATCTTTTCAAACAACTGATGGAGAAGATAAAAATAACCAATAAGCCTCTTAGGATTGCTGATCTTCCTACCTGTACCGAGCAGATGGAAGTCACACTTATGGAACATCAGATCATGTCAATCAAGGAACTAAAGGCAATGCCTCCTGGCTGGATCCAACAGGTACTCAAGATTGACAATACTACCGCTATGCGTATACTAGATGAGGCAACGGAGGCACTGAAATGAGTCAACCAAATATCAAGAAACTGGAAGGAGAAGCAACCGAAGCACCTCAAGAAGAGGAGGAAGTTGTGGAAGAAGTAACAAAGCCAGAAGCAAAAGCATCTGGTGGTGCAACAGTGACTAAACCACATGTTGCCCAGAGTACAAAACGTGCTGCATTGACGCATATTGGGGTAGTATCAGGAAAGCGATACACTTTTCACAGCTCTAGAGGAGCAAAGAAAAAGAAGTGGGTAGCTATCGATCCCAGGGATGCGGACAAATACAAGTTCATGGCAAAGAAGAATGCCGATTGGTATTTTGAGGAACGTAATGTACCAGTCACAAGAGAGGCTCATTATGTTACATATAACTCTACCGAGGGTAGTTCAGTAAACGAGATTGAATTCCCTATGTTCGACCATGATAAGAAGGATCCCGCTAAGCGTAAGAGGGTGTACCATTTTATCAAGGGAGAGCAGATTGAGATTGCCGCAGAAGATGCAGAGAGGTTCATACAAAAGGCTAGTGGTACGAAAGCCTGGACCTACACGAAGAAAACCGTACCAGTAGGAGGTAGCTAGAAATGGCACTAACAGTAACAAAGAATGATGTGTCAGAATTTACAGTCCTGGTGGGGACTATCACATTTGATGCTTCTTACCCCGCAGGTGGTGAAGCAATTGCCGCATCTGATTTTGGCCTTACGTATCTAAAAGATTTGATAATGTCAAATGGGGAAGGTGGTTATGTCTTTGCCTATGATAAATCTGAGGGGAAGATCAAAGCATTTGAAGCTGGTGCCGATGCAGGGGCATTGGATGAGGTAAGTTCTGCTGATTTATCAGGAGAGGTTGTCGGATATGTTGCGGTCGGCATCGGTGAAGTAGATTCCGATGACTTCTAGATGGAGGTAATATAGATGTCAGAGCTTAAACCTGGTGGTGATGATAGGGAACGCCGTGCGGTAACAATCGGTGAATCAGACGTATTATCCCTTGAATTAACTGCTGCTACAACGCAAGTAGCTGATATTACCGGGTTAGCCGGTGCAGGTCAAGTTGTTGGCATCTCATATATTTGCCCCGCTACTGATACGGATACCACCTTTAACGTCAATTTTCTAAGCGAGAGTGTTGATGGTAGCTCTAATAGGGTTGAAATTGGTAGCTCTGATGGTCTTACCTGTGCCACAGGTGGCGAAACCGTGGGGCATGTAGAGACTACATCAGATAATGTCTACCTCGGATCTGGTAATCATCAGGTTCAAGTAGAGTTTTCTACAACCCAATCAATTACGGTTCAATTGGTCCTAAGGGTAAAATAGGAGGATAACATAATGCCAGCTGTATACTGTGATACTGCCGACGTGGCAGCTCATATAGGTCTGATCAATGATGATCTGAGTAGAGCAGATTTTGATGGTTCCATACCAGGAGCACCAACAAGTGCTGAGGTTACAGCATATATCGAATCAGCACAGGACTACATTGATGAGGAGATTAATACATCTTATCGATCACAAACAGTGACTGATGAGTACCACAGCCTCAGAATCAGAACAAGAAGACCATCTATACAGTTAAACAACCGCTATATTCAATCACTTACAAAACTCGAGATTTATCAGGGCGGAGATACATGGACCGATCTTGTAGCTACAGGTACAGAAGGTGCTGGCGTGGGTGATGATGATTATTTTGTTGATTATCAATTGGGTAAAGTTTACCTAAATTCGACATGGCCTACATACAGGCCAAAGAATGTGAGATTATCGTACACATATCAGAAGAGTGCTACGGTAGATCCACTAATACGTCTTGCAACTATCTTACTTGCAAGTGCGTGGCTCATCGAGGGAGCCTTTGATTGGGTAGAGAATCTACCTCAATTGGGTGATGCGATGACCAGAGAAGCTAAAGCTAAGAGCTGGGAAAAGAAAGCGGAGAAATACATTAAGATTAAAACCGTGCCTCTTAGCATACCGCACGGGTGATCAACGGGGTTAATACCTAGACTATCACTTGTGCTCTCTTTACTGATCGTCAGTCAGTCAATCAGTAAAAATACAGTAAGGAGGTACGGAAAATGGTCGATTACGAAGATTATGCTACATTATTCGCAGATTACTTAGATACTAATTGGGATGCCAGTTTACACGACGGTGCTAAACCATCAATCAGCAAAGGCAAGAACAAGGTTAAAAATACCAATGTCATATGGATATTTGACATATCAGATGGTGCTAACTATACAGAATACAGTGCCAGGAAGAGACACAACCAGACAATCAAGGTACAGGCAGATTTGAGAATTGTCAGAGATGAATCAAGATTTTATGGCTGTAAAAGACAACTAGAGCAATTATGCGAGGTTGGACAGGCTGATATCAAGGATCATGCTGTATCGGGGCTAATTAATAATCTTAACCGAATGTGGTACCATGACGGGAGATACCATAACAATGAAGCAGCTGGGCGTTATCGTTATGTTCTAGATGTTAATCTAGAGATAATAGGTAGGGTAAGAGCTACCGTAAATGAATAGGAGGACTGAAAATGAGTCAACCAGAGATAGTAAAGAAAGAATACAACAAACACAAGAAGAAGGTATCTAAAATTGATATCTTCGATGGCAAGCGTATGTCTGAATTGCAGAAATCCGAGCAGGAAAAGCGGTTTGAGGCATTACGTGGGTTATGTAAAAACGTGCGACCCGATAAGGGTGGTAGCTGTATCGAGCAGGTACGAGCGGGGAGAAGCAATTATAAATGTGATATTTGCTTGAAATTTGAGAGGAGGAGTTATTGATGGATGATAAAGAAAAATTAGAATTTGCAAAGGAACTTGATAACCTAGATCCTATGGAAGCTGGGACGGGTATATTACCACTAGGAGGTAATCAATAATGCCAGGTGAAGGAAAAACACCAAAACCATATCATGTCAATACAGCACGTGAATCTACATATGGACAAGAGGGATCAACCAAGCGGGCATTCCCTGGTGCTATTAGTGAGAGACCAAAATTTGACCCTCATAATGAGACTATCAAGACATCAAAACATGATGAACCAGGGGAGATATACAAGGCTCTGAAAGGAAAATTTATTGGTAAAATACCATTCAAATACTCTATTGAGGATTTTCGACACCTGGCACATTGTCTGGGTGGTATCATTGATAGAGAGCGAGTACTGGAACTTGGTACCGGTGATGTATCCACATTTCAAGCTGATGAGCTGGTAACAGGTGGTACATCTAGTGCCAAGGCGAAGATCGAGAGTATTACAGATGATGATCTGTATCTGTATCAGTTCTCAGAGGGTGAGACCATTACCGGGGGTACAAGCGGTGCCACGGGGACTCTTGATATTATCAGAGGTAATAAGATGCATCTCAGTGCTGTTTCTGGTACATTCCAAGCTAATGAGGAGTTGACAGGTGGTACTAGTGGTGCTAAAGCACAATCAGATAGCTTTGCAGATCCTATTATCACCCTTAAGGATTTCCAGGATGGTGAAACAGTAACAGGTGGTACATCAAGCGATACTGGTACAATTGCTGATATAGTATACCGACATCAGATATACTCAAAACCAAATTATATTGAGGGTCAGACCCTGTTCTACAAATACGATTCACTACCCAACCAGCATCTACTGACCGGCTGTGTATGCACTAGTTGGGGTATAGAATCTTCAACTGATGGAGACCCCAAGGCATCAGAAGAATGGGCAATTGGTGCTGCTACCACCGAGGCAAAAGATAATGATTATGTTAGCCAGGATCTAGATCTGTATGAGTATATTGATATTGATCTCACAGTGAATTCTACTGATTATTCCGCACTGTTCAAAACCCTGTCAATTCAGATACAAAATGGTGTAGAGCCAAATAATACACACGACAGCTTGAACCCATCTGGAATGAGTGGAGCTAATGTGGTAACACAGGTCAGCTTTGGTATTCATCGTAGTAACGTGGCTCAATTTGATCTGCGAGAGAACAACACACGTTTCCCCACCACAGTAACCTGTGTTAGGGGTACGGCTGGTAAGGATGATGCTACCTTCACATTTGCCAATTGCAAATCGCTAAAACCATCGGAGGCAGGGGACAAATCCATATTTATCGATATGGAACTGGATATAGAGGGCACCCCAACAATTGATGTGAATGACCTCATTCAGAAATACGACTAGGAGGAAATACAATGACAGAAGCAAGACAAACTAAAAAGACAAATAGAAACGGCGAAGAGATCACAGTACTACGTGATAATGCTACATATACAGAAGATGTCGTATGGAAGCGAGATACGGGTAATCCATTGATAGATAATGCTCATGTTCATGATGATCTATCACTGACTATTGAATTCAAAGACAAGCAGTATGATGTCAGAAGTCCAGACATCCGTATTGTGGATGAATTAGAACCATTGATGATCAAGGTCAAGGAAGAGAGTGAGAAGGGTATAGATCCTTCTTCTGACAGATATAACAAGTTTAAGTCACTTACCCGTGATTTTATCATGGATATGATACCGGACCTGGATCTAGATAATAGATCAATACGTATTGATCACAGGGATTTTGATAATCTGTCAACGTTGTGCTGGAGGTATAAGAATTTTTTAACACGAAAATCAGCACTTTCGCTGAAAGGTTAGTGCTGTATCATGACGACATGGTGCCAGAGTGGAAGAAAATACCGGAGGATGGTTATATGTTCAGAGAGAAATTGATGCATACAATTGCAAAAGACTATGGGGATAGTCTCACTGAGGTACGAAGATGGCGATATGCCGATATCATGAATGCGGTGGCACTGTATCGCATGGAAGATGAAATTATAGGGAGGGCGAAACCGTAATGGCAGATTTCACTATATCAGCAAAGATTGTAATGGAGGCTACCGAGGCTATCAGAGCATCGGAAGAACTGCAGTCTAATATGGGTGAGATGGCATCGGAAACTGGTACGACATCTAGAAAAACACAACTAGATGTGAACAAGATGACAGCCAGTTTTGCACTGCTTGGTGCTACCGCAGGAGGAGCATTAGCAGCAATTACAGCGGCATCACCATCAATGACTGTTGCTATGATGGAGATGAGATTCGCCCTGCAAGAAGTAGCTATCGCTATTGGTGAGGATCTGGCACCTGTTATCAATGATTATCTTGTACCTGTAATAGAAAGTTTTCGTGATTTTATCATGGGTCTTAACCCAGAGGTACGACAATGGATTGGCCTAACTATTGTATTGACAGCGGCGATAAGTGCACTTGCTCTTGCGGTGGCTGCTCTCAGTGCGGTTAGTCTTCCATTGATTGCGGTAATTGTTGCTATTGCTGCTGTTGTTGCCGCTATCATAATTGTATGGAGAAAGTGGAATGACATCATAGCATGGGCACAGGAGAATACTGGCAAATTTATTCTCATTATTGCAGCTCTATCCGTGATATTTGGTCCGGTAGTGATTGCTGTACTTGCGGTAATTGCGGTGATTAAGAACCTAGGGGCAATAATTCAATGGGTAAAGGATTTATGGCAGGATTTCACCGAGACAACAATAGGACAGGTGGTTATAACATCGGTTAAAATGGCACTGGCATCAATCAAGGGTCTGATCAATACTGTTATCGATTGGGTCAATAATAATGTTATAGCATTCATCAATGATCATGTTATCAGTAATGTGAACAAGATATTACCCGGCAGATGGCAAATAGGTGATATAGGTGAGATACCTAGTCTTGCTGTTGGACTTAGCTACGTGCCTACTGATATGACTGCCAGACTACACCAGGGAGAACGTGTACTTACTCGCCAAGAAAACAGGCGGTATGAGGCTGGTATGACTGGTTCTGGTGGTGGTGATACTAATATCTACAATACTTTTGAGATTGGTGCTGTTATGGACCGAAGAATGATACGACAGATAGCTACCGAGGTAGAGACCTATCAGGGTAGACAATTACGACGGAGGGGTAACAGATAGCCAATTCCACAATTACCACCACTACCTATACTATTGAGTTTGCCGCTGATGATGAGTATGCTGTTAATGGTGCGGTATGGCAGGGTAAGGAAATGGCATACGCTGATGGATCCGGTCAGTTGTCATCACCAGGTCATAGCATCCACTATATCAAATGTTCTGGTCAGTTGATCAGTAATCTAGATGGCAATAATACCAGTGCCGACAAACAATTGTGGTCGCAGGTAGTGGGTATGATGCAAAACGAAGTAAAATCTGATGAGGTGGCAACACTGACACTTAAGCTACAGACAGGAGATCTAGTATTAACCGGTTGGATGCTGGATCATGCAGATACGAGGAGAGCACCAGATGGTATATCAAAGATTGATATTACGGTGAATTTTCTGATTAAGACAATCAACCATTCGGGGTTGAGCTAATATGCCGACCACACTAGCCATTGATGGTACTGACTACTCATCAAATACATTCGATTGGGATTTTGAAGATGAATCCATATATCTAGCATCTGAATTCAATGCAATACTACATGATTTTGATCTCACTATTCAAAATGCGATAAAGCGATATTCAGAGATTAAACTATACAAAAATTCAACTCACGTATTTACCGGTGTAATTGATGAGATCAATTCAGATGATAATGATAGTGGGGAGTTGCATCTCCATGGAATGGATTACTGGTTCTGGGTCATCAATACACCGGTATATCGTACTATATCAGCTGGAACCCTTGTATCTGATGCTGTGACTACTATAATAAATGAAGATCTTGCAGACAAGGGACTAACTGCTAATGTGACTACAACAACCGAGACAGTACCAGAAGATATTATCAGCCCTGGAAGACCGGCGGCAGAGATATTGCAAGAACTAGCTGATCTTGTTGATTTCATTGTATATGTGAACAAGGATAAGGAAGTAGTATTCAAATCTAGAATTGCCACAGATTCGGGTGTATCTCTAGATTATGCAAACAATGATATACTCAATATAAAATTTGAGAAAAAAGCAGATATTTACAATGTAGTACGTGTTAATGGCTCTGGGGCAAGACCACCGAATATACCAGCAAGATCAGCCGAGTACGAGGATGATGAGTTAATCAACAAATATGCTGATGCATCACGTAATTTTGATGGTAGGCTACCCACGCTTGTACTGAATAGACCGGAATTACTTACTGATGATGAATGTTTCAGAGCAGCACAATTTGAGGTAAGACGACGCAAGGAGGATCCGTTAAGGGCGAATGTCATGGTATCGCCACTAAATACAAATATTACCCCTGGTTCTCTTCTCACTCTGTCATATAGCAAGAGATCAATAGAGGCAGAGACATTCTACATACAATCAGTCTATCACTCGTTTACTGATGATCAATCAGAAGCATCACTTATCTATTATACAAGGAAGAATGCAGATTTAGTTAATCTTATTCTGGATAAAGCTAGGAAAGCAGAGAGCTATGCAACTGATATATCAACAGTACCAAATATCTACAAATCAGTTACCGAGATGCTTGCTATTACCGCATCAATTACCGTAGAGAGGAGATCAGTTGGGGGAGCGATATATGGAGAGTTTGCTTATTCTGAGAATTATTACGGACAGGTTAACGCTACCAGCTTTACCACTATTGTGAGTGATGAGAAGGCAATCGTACTCAATCAGATGTTTGAAGATTGGCTTAGAATTATAGCACAGATAGCGACAGTACCAAATCTATACGATGGTACTAACACACACATCGGGGTGGGTACGGGATCATCTAACTATGCGGTCACTGACACGACAATGTATGGCGAGCAGGTAAGGCCACAAGTAGAAGCTGGTTTCCCACAAGATATATCAGAGGGGGACAAATTCCTGTCATATCAGATACTAGTTGATGATACTGATGTAACAAATATCACAGTAACTGAACTGGCTATGTTTAATGCATCCTCATCGGGTAGTATGCCAATTGCAAAGAAATTGAATAATAGTGTTAGTAAATCATCTGATGAGACATTGAGAATTACAATCAAACTTGGCTTCACCGGCTCACAGATTACCACCTTTGGCAAGGAGCTATTTCGTGATGCTTTTGCTGGTAGGGTACCAACTTATCTAGATAATACAAATTCAGCTATCAATGTGGTCCTAGATGGTACACCACTATCGGAATATAACGAGGGGATGCCAGCAGGATTTCCCAAATTCTATACTCCGGACACGAAAGATAAAGTAGTTTGGAAAATAGTGGTATCTGGATCCGAGGTACAGAGCAACTCGTTAGATGGTGAGACATTTACCGAGGTTGATCTGCATAATAATACCACGCCAGCGGCAGGTAACAAGGTAATTGATGCTACTGTAGCAGAGATTGCACTGGCTAATACCAAGGATGTCGTACCACAATTTGTGGTGGCAATGGAGAGAGGTTAAGGATATGGCAGATTCACCATTTGCAGATATGGATGAGGTAACACATCTGTTTATTCCAGGAGTGGGTAAACCAGACGGCACAGATAATGATATACTGGATCTGATCAAAACTCTACATCAGACGCAATACAAAGAAGGGGCATATGGGCTTGATTGGAGCAGTGTAAGTCTTCCATCCAACCCCGTTGATGGTATGACAGTAATACGGTATAATACAACGGTAGATGCCAAGAGAACTTACAGATATACAACTGGTAAAGGCTGGGTAGCTGATTTCTATCGCTACAACATATCGCTGTATTTAGAGGAGAACCTTAGAAATGCTGATCAGACGTGGAATGGTATATTCAATTCTATTGCCACCGCACAAGCCTTATCATCAGGTAGCCCTATCAATATCACTTCTGGTATTTCCAAGTTATTTCTGGTACTCAATGCAGGTAGTGATTTTGACGGTACAATTACCATCTCTGGCACGTCTGTTGATAGGGATACCGGAGTAGAGACAGGATCAGATAGTGAAGCGATTACTATTGATTCTCTGACTACTGAGAATACTAGTACCGATGCAGAGGGTAACAACATCTATGATTTTACCACCGGGTATATCACAGATAAATGGTGGAAGGGGTCAGTTACAATCAGTACTACAGATGTGAATATATCTGATATGGACATCTATCAATTAGCATACGAGCAGTTTGATGATGACCCATTTCTGATACTTGATTCTATTGATATCAAAATGCTAATTACCAATTCAAATGCCTGGTTCTATTGCTACACATATCATGTACAACCAAACGGAGGTAAGAAATGTGATATAACTAATCTAGCAACTCTATCAATCGATGTTGGAGAAAGCACAGCTAATAGAAATTACCGACTACGAAAAGTAATAGAGCAGGAGATATATGGTGATACGGAAGGTGTATTTGTTGAGTTCCACTTTGGCCCACCGGCCTCAACATACTTCCAAAATATAACGGTGAAACTATGGGCCAAACACTTCATCTAGGAGATGATATAATGAAACAAGAAAAGAGAGAGAAAATCAAACACGCAGTGTACGCAAGTACAAGATATGACAACCCGCAGGAAAATGGTAACTTCCCTAATCCTGCGACAATAGACGAGTTAATCGATGTTGAGACAAAACAATTCAATGCCAAGATTGACGAGTTGAAGGAGAGAAGGGCAAAGCTACAGGATTATTATGACATGCTGATGAGCCTGGAAAAATCAGAGATTGCTGAATTATCCAAACGAGAACAGCAATGGCTGGTACATGCGATACCAAAATACAAAAGTATCGTAAATGAAATTAACGAGGAGGAAGATCAATAATGGGATCAGACAATCAGAGAAGAAGAATACGTAGAAAAGCAACTAACAAGAAGAACGAGATACAGAGCAAGAACCAGGTCAAACTGGATCAGAAAGATCAGATGCTACTGCAGAACTCGGAAGGTATCAGAAACCAGGCAATAACAAATGCCAACAAATTGAACCAGCTTGAGGTCAATATTACATCAATCAATCGTAACTTGCAGAAATTTGAGAAGAGCATACAACAGTTTGAGGAGGAAGAGATCAATCCACAACTAGCAAATCTTAACAATCGTCTAGATGAGGTATGTTACCTGTTATTTGATATGGCGGATGCCCTGGCATTTGATATTGAAGATGAACGATATGACAAACTTGGCTTTGAGATCAATGATGACAATAGCAATACTATTGATGATACCGATGACACCGAGGTCGAGGTACTGGAAGATGAGATTACGGAGGAGGTACTAGATGCCGACTGAACAAGAAGCACCCAGAAAGCAACGGGTGTGGGGTCTGACCAAAGATCAGATGATAGATCGGAATGTCAAGACAGCAGATTATCAACGTGAGCTATTGCGAAGACATAAGGCATGTCAGGTAAGACATGGAGCTACACCAAGCGTACTATTTGATAGTGACGACAGGCGGTACTATGTGGAATGTGATGCCTGTGTAGTTAATGGGGGAGTTAATTAATGGCATTCTCCGCTGGTATGTATTTTGAAAATGGTGCGGGTAATACTGTATTTGCAGAGCACCCCAATGCCATGCTCAATGCACAACGAGGTAATTACGTGGTTAATACAGCTGGCAATGGTGGTGCTGTCACTGCTAATGGTACATCTGACCTTACGACGACAACAGCAGATATTGATATTGCCGATGTTGATGTATTCAATAATGGCTCAATTACAAGTCTGTCTGGTATTACCAGTATCGATCTTAGCGAGGCATATGATGATCTCGCAGCTGGTCAATCACTGTATGTACTGATATATATCAAGGCAAATGGTGTCATATCCAATCCAACTGATGCGGGAGGAAGCGAGGGAGTAGGAACCGCAGCAACTACAGGGCAGCAACTACCCCCAGCGATACCAGAGAACTCAGTGCCTCTTGCATTGATCACGTTGACCAATGGTGATACTACTGTTGATGCTGCTGATATAGAGGACTACCGGATTGAAGGACCACAGGGCGGTTATGTCAATGGGTCATTTCGGGTTGTCAGTGGTTCTATTATCGCTTTTGACACAGATGGTACAACCGGTGCAATAGGAATTGGGAATAGTGTTGATAGCAATATCGGTGTATTTGTTGATTCGCCAGCTCTCAGTATCAATGCAAATCAGAGTTACGATAGATTTAGAGTAGATGATCAGGGAGCTTTGACGGTAACAACTGGTACTACATCCCCTCTGGTTACTACAGCTCATTTTGAGGAGCCAAATATAATCCTGGCAGGTACGGGAGCGGTAACCAGAGCTACCACCATGTATATTGCCAATGCTCCGACCGAGGGTAGTAGCAATTATGCCTTTCTGATTGATTCCGGTCTCTCCGAGATACGAGACCTAGATATGTACGCACCAAACCAGGTAAGAATCTACGATCCCGATGCTAGTGATGCCCTACTCTTTGATTTTGATACGACCAACCGGACGTTTGATATTGGTAATGCCTCTGATAGTATTTTGACTAATTTTTGGGGTAATATTGACCTCAACGGGAATGATATAACAAAAGTATATGATATACTTGCTAATGGAGATACATCACGTGTAGTATTATCAGGGGGGAGTACATCAGGTTCGGGTGCCAATATTGTTCTTTATGGTACTTCCGAAGCATCAACACCAAATGATATTAGGATTAGACAGGGCACAACAAATATACTACAATATGACCATTCTGCTACTAAGTGGATTGCGGGTGTAAACCTCGACCTCAACGGCAATGATATAAATAATGTAGATCAAATAAATGCAAGTGGTACATATATCAACCTAAATGATCCTTCTGCTACTCGAACAATAATACCACTAGTGGATAGTTCATATGATCTAGGAAATGGTTCAAGATATTGGAGAGAAATTTTTTATGATACATTAACCGCTTCTTCATCGAAAGAGCGAAAAAAGAATATCTCATATGATGTAGATTATATGAGTGATATACTGTACGAACTCAAACCAGTCACATACCAACGAAAAGACTCAATTCATGGAAGATTTGGTTTTATCTTAGAGGATATTGAGAAAATGTCTAAAGAAGATGACAGATTCCGTTATTTTCTAAGTTATAGTGAAGAAGATGAAGAATATAAAAATGCTAATGGGCTTAATATCGATGCTTTCATACCAAGTATTGTACTAGCCATTCAGAATTTGAATGACAGAATATCTAAACTAGAGCAAGTAATCCTTGAAAATTAGTAAGATATCAAGCACATCATCAATAATATACGATGCAAACATTCCTGTATACAGAATTTCACCATTGCCAATTTGTAATGTATAAGCATTAATACCCATATCTGGATTCTTAAAATTTGTAGTGAATATTATTTTAGCATTTGGATTAATCATTGTATTCTCCTCATGGGACTTGTATTGAAAATTTTTTAACTTTGATGATAGTACATGTGTTTGTGATATATTCGCATATATAGTCCCCTCTTTGTAAATGGATGCCCTATATGTTGATCCGATATAATCATATGACCACGTATCCTTCGGACTCTCAAAAGAACCTAAATCATTCTCACTTTCTCTTTGATCATACAAATTATTAGAAAGAAACCTATCCCACTTTCCTGCTCCATATTTCTGATCATTTATCTTTCTGAAATTATGCCCCTCAATAAGCTCAATATGAGATCCATTAAAGGAGATCTCCGCAAAGAACATATTACCATCTAGAAACAATACCTTGCCTCCCCCCTCCACGTACTCAATATAATTGAGATACATCTGTTCTGTGACATATTCCTCGTGCTGAAAGATTACTAGATCATAATCAAAGAAATTGCCCTCGTGAATATCCACACTGGTCAGTATTGCATCTGATCCTAGATCGTCCGCAATCGTATAATCATAATCTCTGTATTGTCTCTTGTATTCTACACTGAAAAAATCGACCAGATCTTCACCATCTAGAGNNTATCCCTCGTAGAAGGCATTATCGGCATATGCCGTATAGGTGAAGGTGGGTACTACATACGCTATGCTTGGTGTATTCTCTTCTTCTATTTCTTCTTCTGGCACGTCCACAATCAGTGATACCGAGCTGGTAGCAAGTACTACAATCAGGATCACGGCGATAATTATATTTCTCATAATTATACTATACACACCCTCACTTAATAATATATCCTAAATGTGTCAAACTATTGACATATTTTTACTAATCTTACCTACCAAACCATACAGACTTAAATAACACCTTACCATATCTGATATATCAAGGTGAATACATTGACAAATATAGCCAACAAAATACTAATCAAAATATGTGCATGGTGCAAATACGACAAGCCAAAATACGTCAAATACGATGAGTTTGGCGTACCAACTACTTTCTTCTGGGAAGTAAGAGAGAGATTTGAGAGCCTAACTGTTAGCCACGGCATATGCACCAATTGTAGAACAGAATTATACGAGGGATAGTATAGATGCCAGCTACCAAACTAACTACAGAAAGCGTGATGAAACTATTTACCAACACACAACAGAACTATATCACAAGTAGTCTACTCATGGATGAGTTTAATGTTACCAGGTCAACAGCGGTGAAAAAACTGAATCGGCTAATAGACAAGGGGGTACTACGCAGGGGTGACGTACAGCATAAGTACTACCGTGCCCATGCCGATTATATGACCGCAGAGGAGATCAAAAAGAGGTTGATACAGTACTGGTCCGACACTGACCACCCCGCTATCAGAGCGGTACCAGAGCGACATGGCGGCAAGATGACTGCTCATGGATCGGGTATTACCACTGCTATGAATTATATTATCAATTCACTAATTGAGATGGATCTGATTAATCAACAACACCGGTAAGTATTCTGTACCAATTGTCACCATAATGGTGTCTTAGCTGTTTGATCGTGATGCCATAGGCGATAGGGTTCTCCGATCTGTACTCTACTACTACCTTGATTTTACAGGCTATATTCTCACAGAAGTAGTACTCGTGTGTATCATCTGGCATAATTGCCTTGAATGTCTTGCCACAACTACTACATTCTGCTTTCTCTATAAGATGCATTAAATATTAAATCCTGTGTATTCTAGATGGTATATGACCCCATATCAATCATTTTGAGCATGATATTAGCTTCTAACCTGGCATCATCCAAGGCACGATGCTTCTCCTTGTGCAGGTCATATTCTCTACGCTCCCTGGGAGAGAACATATGATTGATTGCCTCATCTACCTTGGGCCATTTGTAGCCGTAGCGATTGCGTATCTTGCAGACATATGTAGCCTTATCCATCAGACAAGGCATCTCTATATAGTTGTCACCATCAATCCAGCCCCACGGGTCGTAATTGAGGAACTTGCCAAAATCAAATGGTGCATTGTAGGCGGTCATATGTGGCATACCCCCGTCAAATATATCATATACCGTATCTCTGAATTCCTCTACGACTGTATCTAGATCCTTGCCGTTCTTGTGTGCTTTGATCGTATCCTTGACGGAGAGATCATTGAAGCTGGGATCGGTATATACCATACAGTTGCGTTGTTGTGTGGTCATTGCATCGATATCGTAGCCTATGACCTGATCGTATATATCCTCTACCTCTCTTGTCTCTAGATCAACAGCTACCGCACCTATCTCCAGGACAAGATCATGAGGGTAGCCATACAAACCAGTTGTCTCAGTATCTACAATTATCACTGTATCTGTATCATAGATTCTATTTGGTCGTGGCATATTTCTGGTATTTGCTTTCACAAGATGATACGGGAGTTGCAAATTATATTATTTATTGTGTTAGTGCTATTTATATTATGTTTAATCGTAACTAAGCTCCGCTCTGTCTCCCTCGACGTAGTACTCAAGACCAGAACCAATCAGATTACTGGATCCAATCAGTATCAGCTCTGACATGATATCTACATATGAAGTCTTGATATTCTTCATCTTCTTCTCTATATTCTCCTTCTCCTCCCCTTTTGCCATCTTTGCCTGTTTGCCTAGATGCATGAGTTTACCAGACCTGGATTTGGCTACTTCTTCTACTATCTCATGTGCCCAGGGTCGTATCCTGGCAATTACGGATTCTTCTTTATCATTGGATTGATCTGCTTCTGTGATGTTAATTACCTCATGCTGTAATCGTAGTGGGGAATTAAAAATAATGTTGTGTCCATTATTAATTTTACCCATCAATTCTTGTTGCTTACTTCCAACTCTTCTGATTCCCCCGGTGCATCGATACCATCTAGTTGCTTGTCCATCATATCCTCAAGCTCATCCCGTGCCATATCCTGTGGCCTCTTCTGATTCTGCTTGGGCAATAGCTTGTACATCTCCTTCTGTAGTTCCTTCTTCATCTGAGCGAATGAGTTGAGAAACAGATTAAGACTCTCTGCCAGGGAGCTGTGTAGCTGTGCCATATCATCCTTGATGTCGGCCACATTAATCAGATTAACCAGCTTACCCAGGGATTTGAATACCTCTATCTTGGTATCTGCATCATCGATATCTGGGATCCATTGCTGTAGTGTATAATTCTGTAACTGATCGATATACTCAAATTTCTTTTCTACCGTCTTCTTACGCTCATCATTAGCTGATGCTCGCTTGACATCCCAATGCTCAATCTTGTAGGTGGCGATGAAACCAAAACCAAAGATGACCCACACCAGTAGTTTAATCCATAGTGCCTCAATCGGTATTGGCTGCTCATTGCGTATCTGCATGAATACCTCGATACCAATTGATGCCGGGATTGTACCAAATAGAAATCGAAATAGTCTTATCTGCTTATCAAGTATGTCGTTAATAAATCTCTCAAATCTGCCAAATGCTGACAGATCATTTTTCTTCCCCATTGCCTTATCAGTAGCTTTGGATTTTTCCTCCGCTGCTCGTTCTTGATACTGCTCCACAACTTATAATGGGATGCATTTTTTATATATATTTACATACAAAGTTGTCAAATTATATTTATCTCCGTCTAGATCCTCTACTTCTTCTTGTTTCTGTTACGGTAGCTTCTGTGCCACAATTGGTACACCGCTTGCCTGCTGCGGTAGCACCAGATCGCATTCGTTGTAGTATGCCACCACCTTTCTTATCCTTTGTGGGGTTGATAATTATCTTCCAGTTGGGTTTCTTTCCTTGTGCGGTGCATTTACAGTGCATATAATCACCTATATATATTGATCTAGGGAAGTCTGTTTTTTAATATCTTCGATAATAGAATTGGCATAGTTTACATAGTCTAGATCAATATCAATGCCAAGCCCATGCATCCCATTTTGTAATGCTGAATGTATGGTGGTTCCAAGCCCAGCAAAGGGATCTATAATATAACTACCTCTCGTATAGTATATACGCATGATCTGTCTAACCAGCTCCTTGCTATACGTTGCTGAATGATATGGTGCATCATTGTGTGTGTCCTTGTTCTTTGCAAATATGACATTATCCATTTTCTTGTAAAATTGCTGACCGTTGGTGATTACTCCTTTTTTCTTATTAGTGTTGTAATCAACTCCTTCCCTGGCAAATATCATAATCTTCTCGTATCTACGTGATAGATTTCTGGGTGATGTATTCAATGGTGTGGAACTATTCTTTATCCATGCTATCTCCTCACGTAATGTCCAAGGCGTATAATAATGTATCATTATAGCCAGCTCATAAGGAAGAATAGGATCCTTGGATCCATACGATATTACCATACAGATAGTCCCCTTGGGTTTTATTACCATATCTAGATTAATGAATAATTTTGTCAATAATTGCAGCCATTTGCTCCTCCCAATATTATCATCATAGTTATTATACAATCCATTTCCATTATGATTGGGGTCTTCTCCAAGATGATACGGTGGTGAGGTTATAGCCCCATCAAAGACAATACCTTTACTATGTAAATTGGGTATTATCTTATTACAATCGCCATGTACCACCGTATCTCTCATCTATTCACCTACTGCTGGTCCATCTCACCATCAAAATACAGCCCAGACAGGGCATTGGGGAATGCACCACGTAGTGCCTGTGCTATTGCCACCTTGACAATCATTGTAGCTGGCTTAGAATTCCACAAGCTCCTATTCTGGTTGTACTCATCTAGTGATACCTTTGCTTTAAATGGTACCATGCCCTGGCGGTAGACGATGGCATAAGCCCCCAGCAATCTCTCCCCCTGTCTTGGCATATAGAATGCACCTTCTCGCTCCTCAATCTGCTTGGTCTGTGGATTGAATACAATGATACCAGCCTCGTATCCCTTGTAATCCTCATGCTCATCAGCACGTTTCAGATACAGATCTCTGGATACCTGGAAAGATGCCTGTGAATCTTTGTTATATTTGATCAAATACGCATCCTTTTGAAATGGATCAAGACGGTTGGATAAACAGAACTGTACAAATAGCTTAATTTCTGCATCAGTTGGTTTTACCTTCATGTGATCACCAATATAACTTTTAACATCTTCTGGTGTAATTGATAATGGTAAATCCTCGCTACGTAGAGCAGGGCTATTCTGCTGGTATGTAATGCGTTCTCCCTTGATAGTCTCAATCCTGGTATTGTCATCAATGGTGGCAATAGCCGTATCTGGCTTTCTTGACTCTGATGTCTTGATGTATTCAACCTTATCTTCATTCTGCTGCTCAATTAACTGGTTAATCTCCTCCTCCGATGGTTCATTGGTGACGGGAGTATTATCTTCCTCTTCTACCTCTTCACCATGATTATCATTAAGCAGGGTGTAGTCCAGAGCCTTGTAGGCAATGTTATTGTCATCCTCCTTGACCAGCTCGATAGTCATCAAGTAGTCATGGTGTACCTTCAATTTGTCATCGACAAATATATAGAGGGTCTTTGCCAGTTTCTCCTGGTCAAACCTTGCCTCAAATGCATGTCCAGCATCACGCTTGTCACGATAATTAATCAGTGTAACTATCTTCTGAATATTGTCGTCACCATTAGTATCAATGATGTCGTCTAGCTGTTGTTGTTTGGATTCTTTCTTTTTGTTTTTTGTTTTTGTAGCCATATTAGCTCATCTCCTTAAGTGAATGAATGCTTCTAGATCGCAGTCATTACCATCTGATATAATCAGTGTGGGTTTTTCTTGTTCTTCCGGTTCTTGTTCTTTCAATTCTTCTTCAATACAAATCTGATGACAAAGATCACACTCATCGATTCTGTCTTTATCTGGATGTGCGGAGTAATCATAATCCCAGGGGTCAATGGATCCTTCTACTTCAACTATGATTTCACCACAGTTATCACAGGATATTACCGTCTCAATGTATTCTTCCTTCATATGTTATACCCCATTAGTTTAGAAAAGTTCTCCAATGCCTTTACCATAATATCAAATCTTTCCATATTGTTTCGTTTTTCAAACTCTGATATCTCCTTGTCTGGTATTAATCGTCTTTCTGCCAGTTCTTTGAGGCATTCATTGCAAGAAACAGGATGCAAGAACATCGATGGGATTGTACCGGGATTGGCAAACTTGGGAGGGTAGATAAATCGGGTTCTTCCCACTGCCTCACATAGTGCTTTGGATTTGCCATAGACGGGACTATACTTATTTTTTACTACTCTGTGTTTATCTGGTAGTTTGATCCGCAGGTGTCGTTCCTTGCTTGATGCCTTTGCCTTGCTCATTATTATTCCACCGGTGCGTTTGGGCAGAGACAATGTCGCATTTTAAGCCGTTTAACACTTGTCTCTAACCTTCTAATTTTACTCTTCATTTCCTCTAGCACTCCATGTGTGGGGCAAAAGCCGGCACCGGTATCATGATCATACATAAGTATGTGATCATTACAAAGAGGTACACCACATTTGAAACACGTATTTATTGATACGTGATCACAATCATCTACATCACAATTTAAAGAATTATCACATCTAGAACAATAGTGCCTAATTATACCTTCATATTGACTTGCCTTATGACCAAATATCTTGCATAATAGAGCCATTATTTTACCTCCAATATTCACCATTACCGCCTCTAAGATTATTATCCAATATCTTGATATTGATCTTGTGTCGCTCACTATTTGTATGAGTTAATAGATCCATAAGCATCTCTGCCTCGGTTTGAAAACTGAATAACCCTACTTGGCATAGGTTACAACGCCAGGCCCATTTTATTACCTCTTTGTGGTAGAATCTACGGTAATATTCAATCACTGGTTGTAATTCTTCTTCATTACATTGCTTGTCATCTTGTATCATTAGATGGTATCCTCGCTCACTCATCTTTACTTTCCCTCCTATCTACAAAATAACCCTTGCTAATGGCATAGAATTTAATATCCTTGTCAAAATCTGTGATTTTTGCATTTAAAGCACCTAGTATAAAGTATAGATCTGTCTCATCACATTTTTTCATAAGTTCTACAATTATCATTGCACGCTCACTCATCTTGATTCTCCTCCTTCTCTTGTAGTTTTCTTGCAATATCAGGATGAGCATCTACCACATGATCCCCCAGTATCTTGCCAGATGTTTTAGGCTCGGTAATTTTCATTACCTTCGTACAGTATGGACAGTGCATATTAATAGTGGTAATCATTTTGTGACCTCATCTTTAGCTGTATCAGTAAGCACATCAATTATTCCTTGAAGGTATTGCAACTGTGAATAATTGCATGATTGTAATTTATCCTCAATACCCTCTAGATCCTGCTTCTCCTGCTCGGTTAGCATTATACTAGCTCCTCCATCAATTCTGCTACGTGTTTCTGACAACTGCCACACAACATATTGAACATGCCTTCGCCCAGCTCTCTCTCCCTCTGCAGTTCCTCCTCTAGTTCCTGCCTGGTCTTGAAATTAATATCCTCGGAGAATAACCACGCTTTGTAATCAGCCAAGTCATCCTCACCCAGACGATTAAGGAGGTATGCGAGTGCATCATTCTGTGATATAAACCTACCACCTCGCCGGTCCGATAGGAAATTACCAAATTTTTTGAGGTTATTCCTTTGTTTCTTGGTTACTCGTATGGTGGTTATATCATCAAGATCATTCATACAAGAATAATATATATGACATATATAATAAACATTACTATCAGCTATTGGTATCTTGATCAATTGATTGGTCTATCACCTGATCCAAAAACAGATCTTCCTCCCTCTCCTTGTCCCNNTGTTCAATTGCCCCAACCTGGTATCTAGATATAGCTCCATCGTGTCAATGAGCTGAAATGGTGTCAGCTTATTGCGATGGTACAGGTGGATATAATCACGCATCACACGTAGATGTCTGATCTCTACCTGTCTGACGTATTGCTCCTCATTCACTGCTAATCATCTCCTTTCCGAAGAAGTGATCTAGATCGGTATCAATGTGTTTGGTTCTTGTATTATAGCTCATCTCCTCTAGATCCTTGTAATCCAGTGTGGGGTCTAGATCACAGGCATATACCGCAGCACCTAGATGTATTGCTGCCTTGATACTCATACCAAAACCGGCAAATGGATCCAGTACCGAGCTTGCATCTAGATGTTTGAATAACCGGTAATAGAGATCATATGGCTTGGCACATGCCCTGGGTAAATGATGTCTTTCATCTGGTACAAAATTATCCTTGCTGGCGTATTTGGAGAATCTGGCATTGATGTATTTGTTCAGTATTCTACCTCGAGGTTTGCCCTTGATACTTGGCCCCTCAATCACAATATGCTCTCCGTTGTTTCTGTCTGCATTGCCAGCAATACAATAGTGGATAGGTTTTACCCATACGTGCTCGCAGGCAATATCAGAGTAAGTTGCAATCTCCTCTCTATCGGTATGAAAATAGATAACATACGCATCTTCTGGTATTTTTAATCGGATATATTCCAGTATCTGTTGTCTTTGAGCTGGGTCCATCAGCCTTGTTTCTGGTTGCTTCCATTGTGCTGTAGCATCTTTTAGCTTGGTTCTACCATTGACCTTCTCTAGATGTGCATCATTATCAGAATCATAGTACGGAGGATCCCATACCACCACTTTGATTGTGGTCCAGATCTCATCAGGTAGGGAAATGATAAAATTGTATGCACCCACACCAGTCTGCAGTATTGTCAATCAGAACTACCTCCCAAATAATAAGCAGATTTAGTATGACCTGCTTTATTTACTACCAAATCATCTTTCATTAATTCGGTAAGATAATTTCTCACTGTATTCCAAGCGAGGTGATCTAATCCTTTTAACCAAAGATCCTCAAAATTAATACCGGGATGATTAGAAATAACTTCAAGTATTCGTTTTTTATTCTTCATTTTTACACGTGCTAATGATGTTTCTAGATCCGCTTGAATATCTTCGTGAACCATATTAGGATCAATATGACAGATTATACCTGTGTTTTGCGTATACGATCCACTCATCTAACCAACCTCTCATATGCCAATATTTTTGGACTACATTGACATCTGTAGGGGTGATGAACTGATGTCTTTGTCTGTACTGTAGTGCGACAACCGTCTACTAAAATATTCCATAAATCATCTTGATAATTGATGCGACTGTATTTATTTGGAATAACAACATATCTTACAACCCAATCAATTGAGAACATGTGTTTTTGCGTATACGATCCACTATCCGCAAAAGTCATTCAGTATCATCTCCAAAATGGTCAGCTGCACAAACTTTGCAAAACCAAATACCGCAGTAATAACATTGATACAACCAACCACCACCTACAGTAATAGTTCGAGACAATCCACAGGGACACTTAACCTGATTATTCGGATGATTTCTGTATTGACTGTTTTGATCCCCAATGATTTGTAATGTCTGTGATCGTGTAAATTTTACCTTACCGGCTTTTGTTTTACTGATATCCGGCAAATCTACCCGATAGTTAACTTTAGGTTTATCACTATCCGCAAAAGTCATGATTTGACCTCCTTGTATTCTGGGTTTATTTTATGCTTGATAGGATATTTATCACACAATTTACAACCTGGACAATCCAACCAATCATCAGTTGATGGGGGAGAGGTTTTCTTACCTACCTCAATTGTCAACCCTCCAATTTTACTGTTAGCTCTAGCTATACGTCATCCCTCCTGGAATTGACTCGAATACTCATCACGGTCAGATCATCGATATCAAATAGATCTGACATCTCGTTGGGGGTCACGATGTCAGTCACTTCCACCGATAGTCTCCTTCCAGTTTCCTCTCCTGTTTTCTCGGAAGTTTCCACAAGGATTATTTGAGTCCCAATTTTAACAGGTTCCATGTTCTTTCTGATCTCACATGTCTTTGCTCCAGACCAGACCCTTTGGAAGAAACGATGATATGTTTTTTTGTAGATAACCTCTTCTGCCATCTTTAATCTCTCCCCCAGAACTTATCCAGTTCAGCTTTGCTATGATCACCGTAATTGTGTCTAGATGCCATCTCCTCACGAGTTCTACCACGATACCAAAGACCACAGATGGGACAAGCCACTTCCCAGAATGGTGGTTGCATCTCCTCCGATTCCTTGTCAACAAATTGTTTGGTCATACAATAAGATAGGGAGGGAAGTATATTACTATTTCGTATATTGTATATATGATTTGAATTATTTATCATACCCGTCATATTACCGCCTCCCATAAATCATCACCATTGATCATAATCCTACCCTCACTTTCTAGATGCCTCAATATCTGCTCGGTCTCCCTGGTTGTATACCCATACTCATTACACAGATCATAGATATACTCAATATTCTTGGCTTCATGCAGCTCGGTCCATATCATCTTGGTCAGCTCTAACCTTGTAATATTTGGCGTGGATCCATTACCACTAATACTGAACAAATTCTTATTGGCATTATCAATATCATACTGCCTTGTATCCCATCTAGGTCGCATCTCATAGATCATCTGTACATCCATAGATAATCCCTTAAAACCACGTTGTCTGGATTGTACCGTCTCTAATTTACCATCCTCTGTTACTATCTCATCGACATACAGAGTAGCCTTGGTGATGTGGTTGTACATCGCATTTACCCTCCTGCCTGTGGCGGTAGTAGTCATCCACTCGTGTTTGTTCTTATCAGCAAATGCGTTATATGCCCGTGTTATCTCCCTGGTAGTTAACTGATCATCATCATTACCCGTCTCCGTAATATAGGATTCAAGAAATATCTTGAATGGGTCGGCAAGCTCATTGTAATTATTCTCATATCTCACCGCAATACCAGAGGATAATTGTGCCTTCTTTTTCAAATATATCGGTATGGCATCAACAATCCAGTTGAGTAGCCCAGGTAATTCATTCATCAACTTCTCATCTAGATCAACATCCTTATCTGCACCTTCAAATTTATGGGGAAATCGTATTACATAGAAACGTCGCTTGTCAGCGTATTTTTTCAATAGTGGTAGCTCATTGGCGGTGACAATCATCTTCATATTAAACATATGAGTCTGCTGATCCTTGTGTTTAATGTCTACCTCCCTTGGTTCTCCCGATATAATGGATTTGAGAAATTCCGTATTGATGGCATCACCATCCTGCTCATTAGCCCACCAGAAGTTTTTCTCTATCAACCCCATTGCACCGAATCTATTATTCAATGCCGATATAGATGTCCAAGTTGGATCGGAAAATAATTCCACAAAGGCACGGAGAAGCGTCCCTTNNCGTCTCCCATTTGAAATCGTGTGCAAGCAGGCAATAAGCCATATAGATACGTATAATCTCTATATCACGCTCATCCTCTACTACCGAGCGAAGAAATTCTATCCATGTCGGACACTCCCTGGTCATGTCGTATTCAATATCAATCCTGTTCTTGAAATGATGATCCTTATCATGCCCATCCATCAGCAGCATCTCGTGGGTACGCTTGTCAATACGAAGCACACCATTTGCCATATTAATCAGTATGTACTCCTTGTTCTGGGTTTTATCCTCATCGTAGAATTGTCCCGGTGCTGTCATCTCGTAGCTATGCGATGGCATATCAGATAGTTTGGTAAGATTATAGCCCACCATGAACGTGCGGTAATTATTGACAAATGTGGCAACATCACGCTTAGCATCGGTAAGCAGGTCAAACAGGCAGAAATGTGAATGAACCAGGCCAATTTTATAATCATCAATATTTAGTTGTACTAGTTCAAATTCATCATTGGTATCGACAAATCTGAAACTATGGGTGTACAGGAAGTCAACCACCAGGGAGGTGACGATATTATTATCAATATCCAATCGCCAGTATCCCTTGTCAGGCTGGTAGATAAGAAAAAAATGATTCTTCTTTGTCACCATGACACGATTCTCAAATATACTATGTAGGTACTTGAATACCTCATTGGAAATCCAGTTTTTTGAGGGTCTCTTCGCCATCTAGACCACTCCTATTGTACTATTTTTCCTGTATCTGGTACTGGTATCGTAGACAATAGATCTGCCTCTTTGTCCTGGCTTTGATTATGCTGCTGATTACTACTCAACGCATCAAGCATATCATCATACAACGCCTTCGTATCAAGCAGTGACTGTATCACCTCGTCAATGGAGCGGTGATTATCATCATACTTCATTTTCATCAGATCATTACGGGTATTCTCGTACACGGTAAGAGTGGTTCTTGTCTGCTGTTCATCTTGTTCTGATAAGCTATCTTGTGATCTATCTTGTGATCTATCTTGGTCTACTTCCGACGACATGTAATACACTTACATGCGGATAATTGATAAGCATTATTGTGTATCATTGATTGATTGTAATATTGTACTATTAATATATTCACTCGGAAGACTTATATTTAATGCTGAATTGTCAGCAACAATACAGGACCAGATCACACAAGAATCACCACCATATCACAGGTTATCACAGATTCAAATGTTTGTAGCCAGGCATTGTATTACCAAGAGAAGGCATAATTCCATCTAAAGTAACTGGTCTACATCACACTTTATCACAGCAATATTTTAGAAATTTCTAAGTGTGATACCAATATTTGCCATATTCAGCAGGCCTAGTACAATAATCTCGATTCTATATCACACATCACGGTTATTTTCCAAAATAGTTTTTATTATATTATACCCCTCTTTATACTACTCTTTATTTCGTATTACTAATTATACTAATATTACTGTGATGTGTGATATAGTGTAGTAAATATGTATTACTAGTGTCTGTAGGTAGACAAAAATCATATCACACTTTTGAAAACAACCTGTGATGTGCTGTGATATTTTTGGCAAACCTGTGATGTAGCTTATAAAGGGTATTTTCCAATGGAGTGATATGGTGAACAAAATGTAGGTAAAAAAAGTATGTGTGTTTGTAAACCTGTGATGTTCCGTGATGCTACTTAGTATTGTAATACTACCTACATGACAGTGTTGAATTATGTCCGGAGTTTAGCATTATACTGCCACTATAATCAGTCCCCCCGCTCGGGGTAACAGGCGGATCTTACTGTTCTTCACATTCGGATGAGCAGGATGTCCTGACATTACTTGTAAATAGATTATACTGACACAATAATTTTTAGTAACGATGGTAACTTACCATGTAAATGAAATGCCCCGCATGAATGCCGTCGAGAGACACCCAGACTCTGAATTAATTATGACTCAGTTGCTGCAAGGAAAGCTTACACACGAGGAGGCAGCGGAGATAGTGGGATGCTCCAGGGAGAATATCACACACATCATGTCAAATACCAGGAGGAAGATTCGTGATAACTCGAAGATAATAGAATTCAAGAAGGTTAGCTCTGGTCCCAAATCTCAGAAGATGCTAGTCCAGGACCTTGAGGGTAATGTACAGGAATCACTGCAGAATATCCAGAAGCGAGATGATGGTACTTATGATTTTGATGCCATAGAAGCTCTGAAAGCAATATTTGTCAGATTGGAGAAGGAGCTGATAGGTACCGCCGACTTTGACATCCAGGCGAAGGGATCCATCATGAAGTTGCAGGTAGATCTGGCAACAAAGCTGGCTAACATGGAGCCACCTGAGGAGAAGATCAATATCAACGAGTTGCTTGAGCAATCGGACCGTATCAGACAGTTTGTCCCCTGGCTTGATGATAAGTTATCGGATGAGTACCCTGAACTTGATGTTCGTGATCTCTTCCTCGAGTTCCTGGATGAGTTGGACCCAGAGGCCTGATTTAATAATATATAATTGGTCAGTCACATCATCCTGTCACAATAACATTTTTAATCATAGTGTGGTATATTATATTATCCCTGGGAAAGAGATGCCAGAACCAATGGCAGCCAAACTCTGCTAAAGTCGTTGAGACAGCTGGGCACGACATAAATAATCTGTTTAAACTGCCCGTTAAGTGCCTCCTAGGGGATGTCTCCTAATGTGCGTTAGAACATCCCCAAGGATCATAGTTACGTGGTGGGAGCTGTGTAACACCATTTGAGACCAAGTGCAAGTCGCAACCTTGTTGCTGGCATTGGTGCAAAACCCACCACTAACACCCCGCACATGACCCACAATACCAACAAGCAATCATGATCTGGTCATGTGCCTGGGGGAGATTATTACCGAACACCAACACCCAAAAACTTTTATTAATCATTAGAACCTACCTAATCTAAGGTGAATACATGACTAAAGAATGCACTTGTAATAATGAAATAACCGATACCATAGTAACAGAACTCAACAGATCATACAGGCTCAACAACCAGGTATTATCAGTACTTATCTTATCTGGTCTGCTCAACATATTACTGGTCATAGTAATGGTATGGAGGCTGCAATAGATGGACTTCTACGAAAAACTAAACCAGTCACAGACCATCAAGAACATATACAAACGCCTCCGAGCTTTGGAACACAACAGTACGAAAATCGAAACGGTTAATCATACCCCTCAAAAAATTTCACACCAAATTGAGTTAGATTTACTTAATATATTCCTTGATATAATCTACCCGTTGATATTTGAACCTTCAAAAACTAGTCTTGAATCTACTCTTGATGATTATGGTGATGATTTTATTGATGATGTGAATGATCTTCTTGGAGATGGGGCAGATATCGGTTTCAAGGTGGATTGGGGTAACTCGTTTAAGCTGCACTGTAATTGTGAGGATTGCTATTATGTGACAATGCATACAAGTGGTGATGGTGTGCGTAGTAGCTGTGGGTTGCTGGTATCGGCTATTGAGTCCAGTGATAGGGACAATTCTACGATGCAAAAGGATTTGGTTTTGAGGGGTGATGAGCGTGTTTGTGAGTCCTGTAGGGATGCGACTAGATCTGGTGGTGATCTATCTACGATGTGTCCGATGTGTGGTAAGATGCTGGATAGCGAGCCAGAGTATAATCGGCATATGTACAAATTTCATAATATGCCCTGGGTTCTGTACCGAGAGAGCAAAGAGGATATGAGAGATGATTATTACAATGGCAGGTTAACTTACCTGTTCAGTACACTTAATCGGAAGCTAAACGGTTTGGAGCGTTGCATGAAGGATATGGGAGATGATTTTGACGATGGCGAGTGGGCTGATCATATTGATGATATGATAGAGTACCTGTCGTCACTGCGTGGTGGGTCAGATGAGGAGGAGCCTACAGATTATGTACATGTGGACTATGATATTCTATGTATGGACTGTGATACTGTATTTAGCGATGATAATGCATTCGAGGAGCATGATTGTAAGGATAATGTAGTAGAAATTATACACTTACAACCAAAAAACACCGATATGGGTAAGTCATATTGTGATAACCCCGATAATTTTGACTGGTTTACTAATAACTACAATCAGGAACCTTACCAAATGATGGGTAAAAAGTGGTGTGATGATTGTTTGAAAGTGTATCAGGAAGTGTATGATAAAGAAAAAATGGAAAGCGGATTTATCGCAGAAGATGTAGAAATAGCTAATAGGTGGCAGAAGATATTAGAAGAGAATACCAAGGTATGGCTACCCGATTTTAGGCGGTCTATCGGTGATAATAGTGAGGATGGAATTGATACCACCTACACCCGATTAGATGTATTGAGTATGATAATAACTTTTGATAAATGGTCTAAGGATGATATTATCGGTGCTTTGACGGAGTATGCGGATTTGTTAGATGCTATAGGTAAGGAGGAGATGGAGGGTGTTACACCTTCAAACCCCGTAATATATATTGTACTCTCATTTGATGGTGGTAAAGAATTTGAGGATATCTATGTATATTCTAGTAAGGACTGCATTGTAGACGCAATGCATAATAGTTGGTATCAATGTGCATTTCGTATAGATATCATAGATAATTCAGTAGTGGAAATAGGATATAAATGGCATAATGAAGAATGGGACTTTGAAGAGGAAGATAAGGAGGAAGAGCAATGAAGCGTACATGCGTGATGTGTGATAGATCGTATACCGAGAGTGCTATTAGAGCTCACCTGTTTGCAGAGCAGCTGGCTCCGTTAGAGAAGAAGGAGGATGTTGAACAATGAAGTATATTATTACTATTTTACTGATAATTATTCTAATGCTTACAACCCTTTCAATAACCCTGCTAGGTTTCTATAAATTTACGCCTATGGAGAGTTTTTTACTTGGGGTTATAGTGACCCAGACAGGTATATGGATTGATGAGAGGAGGAACTAGAATAATGAGTAATGGTACGAAATGCCTCGTATGTAATATATACCTGGTTAGTTCTCACTGGACGGTTGTACAAAGGCATTATCAAAATCATGATAGTGATGAACTGGCAAAGGCACTTTTTAAGCTACAAACGGATGTGTCTATCTATCTGGAATTGGCGACAGAGGATAATTTTGCTTATACAGAAGGTAAAGCACTATTACAACATATCAAGGGAGATGGCAGCCAATGAACTATCTACTTGTGCCTGTATTCTTTATCGGGTTTTTATTGGGTATTGGTACTGCATTTCTGCTAGAATATAACATCCCGTGGAAATTCAGATCAATGATGAAGACGATGAAGGAAAATGATGTACCTATCATAAAATTTGAGGTAACAAGGATATTGGGTATTATCCCTGAATTTTCTATCCAGATGGGTCCACGAGAGGAGGATGATAGCCAATGACTGACATAGTATATACAGAACGAGCTATACTCCTGGCATTGATGACTAAGATGTATAGTTCTCATTTCAGAATTGATGATGAAGAGGAAGAAGGCTTCCAGCACGTACTGTGCGTGCATCTACGGAGTTACGATAAAACCTTGACGTGGCATATTGCAGATGATGATCTCAAATATTTCAAGAGATTATTTGCAAAAAACCCGTATGATTGTAATATGCCGTGGTATACGACAGATGAGAAGTACGAGGTAATGGAGATGATGATATGAAACTGATAGCAGATGACTTTGAATTAGTACAGGTAAATCGTCTTAGTGACGTTAGAGCCTATATCAAAAGCAACGAGGGCAAGGTAATCCAGCAGGTAGCTTATTCTACCTACCACGATGCCCTGACGGTGATTAATTTCACCGACAAAGCTATTGTGACAAATATGGATTTGGAGCAAATCGAAAACAGTTGGAACCAGGAGGAAACAACCGAATGACAAAAACAATAATCAGAAGCAGCAATATCAAAACAGTATATCGCTGTCCAGAATGTAAAGAAGAAACGGAGAAAGGAAAAGCCATCAAAGAATATGGTTACATGATGAAAAAAAGCGATGTTATACGTTGCCCTATATGTCGATATACCGGTGAATTTGAGCATATCGAGATAGAGACTATTACCAGGGAACGGCCTGTTAAAGCAGAGGAGGACAAGCAATTTGAGCGTATCAATTGTATGTTTGACAATAATCCTGCTGATGCCGAGGTCTACATTTGTTATGATTGCTGGGATGTGATTGAGGAATTCAGAAACTCAGAGCGTAGACATCTCAAGAATTCATGTAAGGGAGTTAACAAAGATGGAGATTCCTGCCAAAATACGAAGATCAACCCACAGGGATATTGCCACTGGCACAAGGACCAAGCACCAGCATCGGAGGTAGTAGCATAATGAATTGTAAAATATGTGACACCCATATCAATAGAAAAATACAGGTTATTGATAATGAGATTATTGAAATCCAGTATTATTGTGAAAATGACGATTATGGTAAGGTCTATATTGCTCATGCTGATGAGATAGAACCATATGCCAACGAGGAGGAATATGGGATATGAATAAGAAGATCCAACGCCATACCTTTGAGACCGACCCCAGAGACGGGCTATGTAAGATCTGCCGTAAAACACTACTAGATGGCGACCATATTAGTAGGAATGCACGGGGCAAGAGTAGCCGGAGGTACTTCTAATGAGCAATTACTATCGACAACAAAATAAGAATTACCAATGTGAGGTAGGAGGTTGTTACCACTTCGCAGAAGGTTTCTGTACCAATTGCGGGTTCAGAATGTGCCCAAATGATCATGGCTGGAAGGTAGAAAGTGAGGAAGATGGCTGTCCAAAATGCCCGGTTGATAATTGGAATACAATCTGGTACAATACAGAAGGACGACATCACCTGTGGTATGAGGGGGATGATGAATGAATATACAAGAACATAAACAGTTAGCAATAGAATATGGTAGTTTTGTCTGCCCTATTGGTTGTGAAGAGGATATATTAGATGATGAAGAATTTGAAGATAATGATATTTGGTATTGCCATTACTGTGAAACCAAGTTCAGATTAGAGGTGTTAATAGCAGAGGAGGCAGAGAATAAGGGTAAAGACGTATCCCTACCACAGAAGCGATTGCCAGGTTTTATCTATACATGTGTAGTTTGTGAAAAGAGTAATCTAGATCACAATGAGCTACAGGTATGTATTGAGAAACACGTGAGAAATAAAGAGGTAGAACCGCATGATCTGCCCCTGGTGTTTATGCCGGATAATCTGACTAAAGATGACTGGTCTAGTATTTTAATATCACTTGATGAGGCATTTAGACAGTGGAATAAGGAGAATGAACATGCCAATATTAGTTTGTCAATTAATATTGATGAGAGCATTAAGGAGTACGATACAGATGAATGATAAAAAATCTTTGATTGAATTTTATATAATAATATTAACAGCTTTAGTAATCATTGCAATTGGATTTTATATTGATAACAAAATATATGTTTTTCTTGCAATGATGGGGGTTATTATGCTATTTCCTATTTTATTTGGCATATTTTTTGATAATTCAGATGGATTGTGGAGGGATACTCATGCCTAAGATAACCAGTGGCGATATGATGGTTGATTACGAGGCAGACGACAAATATTTCTATCTCTATCGTAGTAGCTACCACAATATTCTGCTATCTAGAGAGGATATACCAGATATTAGGAAGTTGCTGGATGAAGTGGAAAATGAGAAAGACGTGGAGGAGGCAGCACCATGAACCTGGTCCATAATTGCACCGCTATTGGAACAGAATACGTCGAAGGAGTACAGAGTAATCATGTGGAAAAAGATGAAAACGGGGATATTCCCACAGTTGTATTTCTCAGAGCCTACTGTGTTGATTGTGGTAAACACTGGTTTGGAGTGGATTCTTCCTGGTGGATATACCTGTGGTCCATGATATTTGGGCCTGATAATGTGGTCAAGGAGGTAAAATAATGCCATTGACATCACCACCGGCAACAAAACCATCAGATAATTATCATTATTCTGTAAAAATCAATATTGCTAATTCTCTGTGTTATTGCGATAATTGTAATGGTGCATTTAAGCATCTAGGAGGTCCATACGGATTGAAATGTACTACATTGCAGAGAATAGAAAATCAGTGGTTGTGCAAAATATGTGCTGACAAAATACAAAAGGAGGAAGACAATTAATGGAAATCAAATTTACAACAAAGACAAAAGACAGAATATACAGCGAGTACCAGGATATTGATGATCTAGAGCCTACTGATATGGCAATCATCAGAGTACTGCTATATGAGACCAACGCTATGCAGGGACTACTCAAATCAGAGATAATAGAGCTACTACCAGACGACGACGAGGTAAAATACTACAAGGTAGGCAAGCGACTGAGCTATATGAAGTCGATGAATATCATAGATGGCATACCAAACCTGCAGGATATGAGATCGGAATTGTACCGGTTGTCGCTATTGAAGAAATATGGGAGGTAATAATATGAATCTAGAGACTAAATCAATCGTAATCGATACCGCAGAACCATCATGGAAAGCGGACGAATTCACTGCTATGGGTTACGAGGTACAACACCTACCACTAGTAACAGGGGATTACTGGTTCAAGCATGATCTAGGGCAATTACTGATAGAACGCAAGACCATACCGGATTTTGATAGATCAGTATCAATTGATCATATGTTTGACCAGGCGGAGGACCTGATAGAATGGCTGCGAGATGAACCCAACAGATACGGCATGGTTATTATCGTCGGCAATTTTGAAGGTAATGACTATACCAGCTACGCCCAACGAATGGGAGCATTGGGGTCGTTACTAATTCGTGGTTGTCCCGTTCTCACCCTGCCCCTAGTGGATCCCACGACGGAGAGGAATCAAGAAAAAGGCGTAGTACATGAGGAATACCTGTTCAATTATGTGGTGGATAAGATGATCAGATCGATTACTGAGGGTAAGATGGGTAAGTTCCGTACGGTAGATCTGTTCAAGTACAAGAACCCAGATGCTAACAAGTTAATGTTTAACGAGAAGGTATTACGATTGGTTCCAGGCATATCCAAGCGTCGTGCTAGTGATATAATCAACGAATTCCCTGAAATTAATTTTGAAATCAAGGGGTTGCCAGAAGATGGCTACAAGAAGATTGGAGGTGTTGGCAAGAAGACATCAGCCAGCATATTTGAGCGGTTTGGAGGTAATGATTGATATGAAAACATTAGAAGAACATAATAAAGACCCCAAATATCCTGATTTTGACGGTGATAAGACAGGTATAGCCTGTGATTATTGTGGTGCTGAATTAAGAGCATTTCATCCACGTCACATAAATCTTGATATATTTGGTAGTATGTGGTTATTTTGCCCAAAAGAGCATCAAGAATGCCTAGATAATGACTGGCATAAACCTAGTGCTAGTTATTGTTCTGGTCCAAGATGCGAAAAAGATAATCCATCAAATCTGCTGATAGGTATTAAGAACACCCATTTTATTGATGAAAATGGCAATAAAGTATTTCTTACCAAGCATGAACAGAGCTTTCTGCTCAATACAAATAAGGTAGGAGGTAATGTTAAATGAGAAACATGGTTCCTATGGAGTGCTGCAATGGTCATTATGCCCACGAGGACAAGATATACAGCATCTATATCGACGACTATATTAGACTGAACAACTATAAATATCACGTTCATCGCAAGGGTAGTATAGAATACATGGCACTTACACCCAGAGAGGTCAAGGCATATTACGACCGCATGAAGATGGATTTACCAGTAGTGGAGGAGATCAGTGCATGACAAGAGACGAGATAGAATGGAAGAGAATTGACGATAAGATTCTCATAGTATCTGGCAACCAGGAATTACTCGAGGTTGTAAAGAAGATGGTTGAGGGTCTTACTGATCTAGATGTAGGGTACCAGCCAGCAATTAGAACAATCAAAGTAACTGAAATAACCGAGGAGGAAAAACAGGAATTACAGGACAAATTGTATAAGGGCGATTACTCCCTATTTCCATTATATACCGACGAGGATAAAGAGGAATTGACAGAAGAATACAGAGCGTGGTTACCCACATTTGGAGAACCGTGTTCAGAATGTAAGGATACATTATGCCCGGATTGTGGCTATTGCCATACGTCAAATTGCAATAATGTACATATCTGTATGTCTAATTGGTGTGAGACACATCAGACAGCACTAGAGCATACCTATGATGATTGTGGTAGTTACAATGACAAGGGGAAGTGGGTGAGATTATGAGGATACGACTTAATACTAACTGTACTACAACCAATCTATGTGCCCTATGCGGTAAAGATACCGACCTGGTAGATGCCAAGCAATTTGTATCCAGATCGGTAGATATCATGGTTAAACTGTGCCGGGTGCCATGTGTCCCACCTATCACGCTAGTTGTTAGTGGGTATAGCTATGATGTAGAGCCCTGGGAAATTGAAAAGGAGGAAACAAATCAATGAGTAATTATTTTAATGTAAAAAGAGATTATCAAGAAACAAAGAATTGTGCAAATTGCAACTCTCTTTTAGCATGCAAAAGTTGTCACACAACGAAAGGAAAATGGTTTTGCTCCATAAAATGTGGCGAAGAATACTGGGATAAGAAAAAGGAGGAGTATAATAATGAATAACCCAATAGATATAGACAAAAACATAGAACGAGGAACTAAGGAATGTATTAATTGTAGACGTGTATTTAAGGGAGACGGGTATCCAGTATCTGAATCATGGATGTGTAGTAAATATTGTCACGACACACATAGACTTAATCCCTTAAATTCAATAATTATGGATGATACTATACTTAGTCCTACAAGATATGCATCAGATGAGTATAAATCAATTGAGAGTGTATTAGATGAGTTGAAAGATGAAGATTTGTTAATTAGTATGGCAGAGTTACATAATTTTGATAGACTAAAACAGATAAGAGATTTAGAAGAGGAGGAGAGCAAATAATGAAACTACGTCTACTAGGGTACGAGCTATCCATTACACTAGAGAAACTACCATCCCCAGAGAAGCATTGGACCGAGGAACTCGACTACGACTACCAAGATTGTGAGTGTTGTGGGTTCTCCATAGGTGTCGCTTGTGGTGACGTCTATGATGATGATAGAGATAACCCAGGGTGTGGTATCTACCTGTGTGAGCTTTGTTTTGGTCACCACATAGGATACCTTGATACTATGGATACGTGCAGATTACACCATATCTGTAAGTATGAGTTACTGAGAAGGGAAAAGGAGGAATTGATAGAATAATGCCAGAATTTGATATATACAAAGATGAGCTACTAGTTCTAAAAGACCTAGAAGATATGACCACTAAGGAATTAAAGAGAAAGGCGAGTATTCTGATTAGTGCTGCGGATTCAATACAAGATAGATTGTCATTTATGTACTCGGAAGCTGCAAGAGTATCAAACGAATTAGCCAGTAGGGCTGAAGGAGATGACAAAATAAGATATTTGAGATCTGCTACATTTTGCGAGGCTGCATCTATACTACTAAGAAAATTGGATCATCTTGAGATGGAAGCGGAGGAAGATTCATAATGACTAACTGGCATAAATGGGAGAAAATACCAGAGACACCGGTAAGATATCTTGATGAGGATGAATGGAAGCAATTTATTAAATTTACCTTGAGAATGAAACCATCCGCAAATACGCTATGGCAAAAAATAACCACATTCTTCTGGACAATCAAGATAAAGTACCTTATGCGTGGCTGGTATGGGTTTTGGGAGGAGTACGAGGATGAAGATACAAGATGGAAGATCTATATCAGAGAGTCGAAGTACACCCCTAGATTGTTGCATCACGAGATGGGCCACATCATACAGTTGCAGCATACGAGGAGACCGGGCATCATGGCACCGGTTTGGTTTATGAGGTGGTTATAGTAATGCCGGGTTTCAGACCAGACCGCAACCCCCTACTAACTGCTAACTGCCTTGAGTGTGGTGTTAATCTGTGTAGCAAGTGCAAGCGGTGTCATACAATGCACTGTAATGCAGAGGAGTTATGTAAAGAACAAAAGGAGAAAGAAGAAGATGAGTAATAATAAACAATTAGAACAAGATTACAACACTAGTAATAGGTTAGAATCAATTGATAGAATTGGATCATTTGATAATAGATTCTACAAGACATGGACAACCTGGCAGAGACTATCATCTAGGAGGTGGTGGAGGTATTTCATAGATAGGATCAAATCAATGTTATTTGATAGAGAGGTGATCTATTGGATGGAGAGACCATCGGAAGAGATTGAAGATCCATATATAGAGGAGGAAGAAGAATGAGAGAACCTAACATAATGGACAAGATAATATTGCGACAGAACAGCCCGTATCAATCATTTTGTACCAAATCCGAGACATGGGGGCATATGGTTTCATATTCCACAAAGGGGAAACGATGTCTACAATGCAAGAAAAAATGTGATAGTGAGTATAATTGTTCTGGTATACATCTCAGTGTTTCAAGTATGAGAAAAAAATGGGGTTACAAACTGAGTAGGAGATTGATCAAACAATGACAACTATAAAGTGCTATGTATGTGAAAAAGAATTTCCATTTCCAACCGAACAGGGAGGTCATAGAATGCACCCAACCGCCTTCTATGTGAAAACAGATAGTGATGTATATAATGGAAAAGATGGGATATGGCTATGCAAAGTATCATGTCTCTTGATCAATATGGCTAAGGAGAGGATGTAATGAGCAATGAACACGAGTGTATCAAACTGAAACACAGAAATACCAAGTACCAGTCATACCATCGGATTTTCAAGAATGATGGAGAATGGTATGTAGTAGGTCATGACAACGGAAATAGAAGCAATACGCTCAGAGATGTGGGGTATTGTCCGTTTTGCGGAGAGAAATTGGAGGAAAAAACATAATGTACAAGTATCACAAATGCGAGAAAACAGATCAGATAGCGTGGGAAGTAGTCAAATCAGAGGAAACAGTAAACCGATCTAACGGGAGAGAAATTCCCCGTTTCTGGTTCCTGAGAAATGTCTATGATGGTTCTCTACTATGGCCACTTGATCTGAAGTATTGTCCGTTCTGCGGGGAGGCATTGGAATAATGAAAGACCACAATGACTGTATTCAGAAATTGGAAAAGTTGGGGTATTATCCGGATTGGACATTGACAGAAAATCAATTATTTGATGACAGAGGACATGGATTGCGAATAAAATATTGTCCGGGATGCGGGGAGGAATTAGAATGAAAGATATAGCAAATATACTGGAATTATTAGCCAGTATGGATAAAAACAAAAATAAGAAGGGAAATCACGTAAAAGTAAAATATGTTTACTGTCCTATAGGATGTAAAATAGGAGATGTAAACGAATTAGAAGATCCTTATAATACATATGGAAATGGTTTAACCTATACTTGTCCAGAACATGGTAAAGTATCGGCAATGACCTGTAATACGGTTAGTGATTTTGTTTGTAGAACTCATCCTGGGGTACATACCGAACAAATTAACATTCCTAATATGGGAAATTATTGTTCTGATTATGTCGAGGCGATGCACGAGGAACTTCATCATTATATAAGACTCTATAACTCTCGAAAGTATTTTGATAATTTTCATAGATTGGCTTCTACTACGAAACTGGATGAGATAATAAAACAAGAATGTAAGTTCTGTAAGGAGGAAGCATAATGGGACGTTTTATATTACATCCTAATCAAGTTTGTTCATCTTGTAGGGGGCTAAGCCGTTTTGATCAAGATTGTGGGAAATGCTATATAAGAAGTAAAAGAGAGTTATGTGTTTTGTGTACACAGTTCAAACATAATGTCAAATCACGCCCCAATATCGATGATAAGGGTAGATTAGTCAAAATGTGCCGTGAATGCTATAACCATAATATGAGGAGGAGGAAGAATAATGACAGACAATAAAGGATTTTGCACTAAGGGATGGAACCCTAAAGCACCACTGCACTGTGATAATGCTCGTTGTACTAGATGTTATCCTATCAGAGATACGATCAATAGGTTGTATTTGTTAGATTTAAATAATATCTTAGAACCTACCAGATATGCCAGTGATGATAATAAGGACGCAAAAGAATTTTTAGATGAAATATTTAATGATAAAGGTGTATATTATACATTGGGTGAGTTGTATTCATTTGACAAAACAATCCAAATTAGGGATATAGACAAAGACGAGGAGGAAAAGGAATGAGACGTAGAATTACGATTAAGGTAAACAAATGCAAGGTATGTAAAGACCGCATACCTTTAGATAAGGAATACTGTGATAGTTGTGATAATTTCGGAATTATCTGGATAGAACCCAAGTTGGTGATGAAGAGGCCATGAGTGAAGAAGATATCTACGGCAAAGATCCGTATGAACCTGGTTTATGGCAACGTATCAAAGATTGGTGGAATTGTCTTAGAGGTAACCACCATCTACCCCTCTATATCTCAACGGGTATCTATGAATGTTCTAGATGCGATTACCAAGAAAAAACAAATAAACGTGTCATACAACCGGAGATATACGAGGCATTACAGAATATAAAATTTAAAAGCTATAATGATTCTATCTGGTTAACTGGTAACAAAGTTTCTCTAAAATATGAGGAGGAAGAAACTGAATGAGAACAACACAACAAATCATAGATGCACTCAAGAAGAGATACATGCAATGGATGGAAGATGCACACTCTAGAGATAATAATTCAGCTTTAGAACCATCATTTCCAGTACCCCAAGAACCATCTAAAACCAAGAGATATTTGAAAACACCAGAGCAATTAGATCGACTGATAGCATATTATGAGGATCGTGGTGCTATGCCACATGAATTGTTCTTTGTACCTGAATCATGGTTATACGACAAAATATTGGATCAATTGACCGAGGATGATGTGGTTGTGGATATGGGTGCTGGTGACCTACGCCTGTCCCTACTGATGGCAGAGAAGGTACAAAAGGTATATGCGGTAGAGATAAATCACGAGATAATATCATATGCCCTGGATGAGATAGGCTATGACCTGCCAATCAATCTAGATGTTATCGTGGCTAATATGATGGAATACGAGATACCATCAGATGTGACAACTATCGTATTGCTGGTAAAGAATGTAACTAGAGATCTACCGGATGATTGGGGTAATTACCGTGTTCTTCGTGCATCACCAGATGGCGAATCAGTAATTGGTAAACTTTCTTACGATAAAATATTACATAAACTGAGGGATTACACTTAATGCCAGACTACATAGACAAATTAAACAACATATATAATGGTACAGGGGATAATGCCAGCGGTATAGGATATGATGGTTTAGTAGTAACCAGCACCACAATTATCGAAGGTGGATCCACGGTAGATTTATTTGTTGTTGATTGGGTAGATGATGAGGATAAGTCATTCTTCAAGCAAAGTGATGACAGAATAGAGGAGATACAACAATACCGCAGGTACATGTTGGACATTGACCGCAGATACGAGGGCACAAAAAAATCTATAAGATCCAAGCACTATAACAGAGATATGCACCGGTATTATCATCTGTACAAGCACAGGAGTTTTTGAGATGGTTGATGATTGCCAAGTATGTAAAGAATGGTGTGGTATGCCAGCAACAAAAACGTGCCAGAGATGTGGTAAAAAAATGTCAAGTCTATGCCAGTGGTGTCCTTCCTCACCTAATTGTATGCCCTGTGATGATGAATTGGAAATGCAGGATGAGAATGGAGAGATGATAGAAAATGAGTGAAACAATAACCCAATCGGTTGAACTAGAGGTAGAACCACTAAAATTTGAGGAATATTTTAGAGACAATGTACCAGATGAATTTGACAAATTATGGAACAAACGATGTGGTGACTGCCACGCTCCCTGCTGTTTCTTGCAGATGGATGGTTATGCCAAAAAACCCGATAATACTGAGGCATCGAAGTTTTGGACAGATGATTTTGTCATCATAAAGAATAAAAATGATACTTGGGAAGATAATGCTAAGGATGGATATAAGATACAGCTAAATCCACCGGAACTGGACCCTAAAGATGGATTACAGATATGTCCACTGGCGGTCAATGGTAAGTGCATTATCTACGAGGATAGACCAAAGATGTGCAGGATATTTACCTGCCAGATGAAGACGGGGGTATACAAATAAATGAATAATGATAAAACACCAAATGAACTACAACAGATAATGGAGGAGAGACGGAATAGATCCAATGCCAGAATTGTATCATTAAGAAAATTATATGACAATCCTGCTAATAGGGATATGAATCTTAGCTGGTGGCGAGATCTTCTAACTGGTCTGGTCATTGTAGGTAGCATAGCATATGGAATTATATGGTTGGGGATGGGGTGGCTGCTATGATAGATCAGAATAAACTACCAGAGATCAAGCCGATGAGCTACGAGGAATCAATGAAGCAGGCAAGAATATTCTGTATGAAAAGAAATGGAACCACCCATCAATTCAGATGGCCTCATGCAAGGGAATTCTTTCAGATACTTGCTATCTTCCGTAGCTTCAACAAACACGTATATCTGGAAATTGCAATATGTAACGATTGTAGGAAGATCAAATACGTCAATTTTGAACTGCCAGATATTAACATACCAGCACATTGGGGAAAAGAAAGACAATCATTATGGAGGTGGTTGAATGAGACAGAGAATAATAATTAAATGTAGCAAATGTAATATAGTCATAGGATCCAAGATGGGAGTACCAAATCGCAAGGGATCTGCATCACAGTATCTATGTAGAGCATGTACCACATACAAGCAACAAACTAATACACAATCGCAACTTGAGGACACTAACTCTTAATAAAATTGCATCCTAATACTATATTGAGATAGACCTTGGCAATCCAGTTAAGACGAGACAAGAAAAATACAGAACTCATGGTGTATGTCACCGACCAGGAGCTCAGATCTAGAATAATGTGGGCTAAAGATAGCCTATATGATCTACTGCAGTATCTAGAAGGATTTGATATGTATGACAAGCAGGATGAGATTTGTAATAGATTTGACAAGGGTGTGACAGAGCTACTCTGTGCTTTTCGTGGATACTCCAAATCAACCCTGTGCGAGTATCTGGCTGCTAGGGAAATGGCATTTGTACCAGGTACATACGTCAAATATTTTTCCAATACCGACCAGGCAGCAGAGGGGCACAGTACCGCAGTTAGAAATTTTTTCAGCAGAGATAGAATAGACCCACTGAATACCGACAAATCATGGGCTAATCCATTCAAGCAACTGGTACCACGTCGTGGGGAGGAAGATTACAAATGGACCGACAAGGCTTGGCGACTTCGCAATGGCAATAAACTGGAGGCACAGGGCGTAAATACCTTTATCCTGGGAGCCAAGGAGAATAAAGAACGTCCATCACTGATTATTATCGATGATCCTACAGATGCTGGAGAGCCATCAAGTGATAAGAAAACTATCAAATGGTTGAGAGAGGAAATATTTCCAATGGGTAGCCCAAAGACCAGAATTATCGTGGTTGGTGTAATCTATCGCTACAAAGATGTCATCATGGAGCTGATCAATGATGAGGACAAGGTATTCAATCTCACCTTTCTACCAGCAATTGACGAGCGAAGAAATGAGGATACCGGCAAGTTGGAGAAATATATCACCGTACCTGATTGGTGGATGCGTCGTGGTTCATGTTGTTATGATGATGAGAATCCAGCGTACAAATGTGGTGATCTTTCCGACGATTCTATGGAGCTAGCATGGCAACATATCAGACAGAAGAAGATGCAGGTCAAGGAAGAATGGACATCACAGTTTATGCTCAAGCCGGTGGACGATGGGAACTCTATCTTCCCCCGTGATATTCTAGAACAGTGTCAAGATCCAAAATTAACCTTCAAGCAGTATCGCAAGGATGCTGAACTTGTAAGACAATCGATGCATCAGACCGGAATTGTACGATCTAGAAAACAATGTGTCATAGGAATTGATCATGCTATCGCCCAGACGGAGACATCAGACTATACGGTGATGATTGTACTATCCTGCGAATATGGTGCCCCTATGGAGATCATGGATGTCGTTCGAGGCAGGCTAACCTTTATTGAGCAGCAGAATGAGTTAAAGAGATTGAATGCAATATACAAACCATCACTAATATTCTCCGAATCGAATGGTTTTCAGATGGTATTTTCCCAGGATATGCAAGAAGTAGAGACATCCATGCCGATCAGAGGCTTCCATACTGGATCACAGAAACACGCCCTGTCCAAGGGTGTACCAGCTCTGAAATCTGTACTTGAGGCGATGAATTTTGTATTTCCAACCGGGGATAAGGAATCTAGAAGCTGGGTAGATACGATATTTAGACAGTTGAATGGGATTGTATTTGATGAGGGGAAGGTAGTGATGTTGACAGAACATGATGATGATGCAATGGCTCTGTGGATAGCCTACAGTGCTGCAAGGGAGATAATACGATAGTACGATACAGATACCTGGTGGTATTACACTGAAAAGCAGATTGAGAAGGTAATATAGATATATTAAATAAAATACAATTTCATATTAATGCGACCCCGCATCAATACCTTTATATGCGACCACGCTAATATAATATATGAAGCACAACAATAGTGCTTTGGTGAATACAATGAACAGTATTAGCAACGAAACAATCAAAAACGCATTAGACCACAACGACCAAGAAGCATGGGAAACAATTGAAGAACAATTATTCAGACACTTCCCAGAACAGGAAAACAAGGTAACTGAATTTCTTGACCAGCTGCATGAAGTAGCAACATCAGACAATTATCCTACCTATGAGGAGATACGTGATGAGTTGGCTTTTCAAGTAGATTATGCCACCATCGCTCATACCCAAGTCATCAGCCTCAACCCTGAGGAATATAATGGACCATCACAGGAGGTAATGAATGCTCATTTCACCATCAATTACGACCAGAAAATGGTATATGCCACACTTGAGAAGGTTAACAAAAAAGGCCTTGAGTCAGACTTCTTCGATTTTCACATGGATGGTACCACCTTCTGGGAGTATCTAGAGATCATCAGCGATGAGGATGAACCAGAAATCTTGCTTATCGAGGAACTAGATGCAGCAGTATTGAATGGCTTTGAAATTGTCGCTATCGACGATGATGAAGATGTCATCTATGTTGACAGAGAGGTATCAGAGCTATTCAAGAAGATAGAGGAGGCAATTGATGACAACCGTAATTTTGGTGCTGACTACATACTGACTGGTTACTATGTCTACCACATTAACCTGGCTGATCTGCATGGCCCACTATACAGTGCTAATTTAATCAGTGATGACAATGAGATTGAGCTATTATTTAGCAATATCTCAAAATATGATGTCACTATCAGATCGGTGGTAAAGAGATCAAACAGGACCCAGCAGGTAGCAGTTACCACTATCAATGAGGAGGTCACTGGTCTCTATTTGAAAACTGCTGATAACTTCGTATTCTTTGAGTACAAGATATAGTAGGTGCTATCAATATGCCAGTACTAATCAGAGAAAACTGCCCCAACTGTGGATCATCTAGTATCGTATTCCACGGTAACATCAAAAAACAATGTGAAAAGTGTATGACACTATACAGTGATCCATTTGTAGAAAGATGTACCATTGGGCATTTGTATGTGATAAATGGAAATATCAATAGATGTCCTGAATGCTTGATACTTGCAAGATTACCGGAGAATCAAGAGGTATTTGCAAAGATAATCAATAATATGAGAAAAAAAGGTGCAACCTACCAGGACATTGCCAAAGATTTTGGGGTAACAGAAAAAAGAATTGATAATGTTATTCAACTGACAAAACAGAATTAGCCATACATTCCCACAGATTTGCCATAGCCATCAGTTGAGATCATTTGTATACAAATTGTGAGATAGATTTATAACTAATATCATATATATCATATATAACAGGTGAATACATGAGTTATTCGTCAAATGAAAATGGTAAAAACATCAGCGACAGCAAACAGAGAGTTCATATCCACATGGATAAAGAACTGAGAAAAGAGATTGACAAGAAAGCAGTAGATTGGGGTATGAACCGATCTGAATATGTCTGCACAGTATTGAAACAATCACTGGATAATGACCGGATGGAAATGGAACGCCCTGGTGTAGTGGGAGTGGCACAATGACAGAGATAACCACAACCTGCAACGGTACAAAGAACAATGGCAATGGTTGTAACCGATCTAGAGGTCTAGATGAGGCAGGGTATTGCTTTCAGCACAAGGATCAGAAGGAAAATGACCAGGTATCACAATCCTGGTGGCGTAGATTTTTGAATTGGCTAGAGCACTGAGTGATAATAATGAGTAACAAAAACACCCAGGTAAGGAATAAGAATTTACCAATACGTAATGAAATAATTAAACTTCTTGAGGAATATTGGGAAGGTTACAAGGATAAATCCGATGATTATACTACAAGTATTTTGAAAGTAGTAGAAAAACATATGGAGGATTTACAATGAGTGATTGTAAGAAACATAACTGGCTAACCATCTACAAGAATGGTATAGCGGATAGTGAAATGTGTCGCAATTGCCACGAATCCAGGAAGATAGAGGAGGATAAAAAACATTCCATATTTGAGGGAGCTAAAATGGATGCCAGAATGGCCGTAGAAAAACTGTTTGAGGGAGGAGATGAATAATGAAGCTAGAATGTAAATGGTGTGGTAATATTTTGATAACAGAAAACGAGGAATATGATATGCAAAATCATATGTTGAGCAAGCATAATAGACAGTGGAATTCAGAGAAATTATCATTGTTGAATGATCAATTTGCGGAGGTAGAATAATAATGACCGATGAAGAAGAATTAAGAATTACTATAGTCAGACTTACCACTTTTGGCTTATCAGTAGATGATATTGAAAAAGCATTAAAAAAAGCAGGTAAGGAGTTAACCAAGAAATCAGGAGATTGGACATTAAAAATGAATAGTTATCCAATTAAGGAGGTAGAAGATTAATGAACCTTCAAGAGTTTCTAGATAGCTCAGAAGAAGCCAGGCATTTTGCTGATAAATACGGTAAGGGTGCTGTACAGGCTAAGATATGCCTTAAGCAACATTACGGTGATGTTGATGTCTATCAACTAGAAGGCAATTCCCCTGAGTATTTTTGTCATGTAGATCAACTACATATCTATGTCTCAGATGGTATGTGGGTAATTAGTGAGAACAAGGAGGAGCAAGAATAATGAAGGATTATGATAAAATGACATCAAAGCAATTAATTAATGAATTGATTGATAATGCAGAACATTTGGCTGTGGTTGATAAAACCAAAACACAGGCAAAAGTAAGAGTTGCTACAATGCAACTAATACTGGATAATATCAAGGTGTTGGTAGATAATGTCAAAGATTAAACCCTATTCAAAAGAATACTACAATGTAGTAGTAGACACCTCGCAACGCTGTTGGTGCTGTAACACGGTGGTTGGATTGACAAGTAATGATGTAGCAAACCTGGTAGATTGTCATGGTGATGACTGGAAAGAGCAAGACATTGATTTGGAATGTTCTCTCTGCCCCGATGATTGCCCGGAGGTATGTAGATAATGGCACGATCAGACATACAATGGTGTACTCACACCTGGAATCCCGTGATAGGCTGTACCAAAGTACCGGTAGATGGTAGCGTACAGAAGGGCGGCTGTTTCAACTGTTATGCCGAGGTAATGCATAAGCGTAACCTTGCTAATCCACTACAGAAGGATTATACTGACCCGTTCAACGTGGTCAAGATGTTGCCGGGTAGGCTGAATGATCCTGCCAAGTTCCCAGATGACTCTACCGTGTTTCTATGTAGCCAGGGCGACCTCTTTCATGAGGATGTGAGCTTTGAATTTATTAATAAGGTATTTGCATCTATGTATCGAAACAATCAACATACCTACAAGATATTGACGAAGCGACCTGAAAGAGTAATAGAATATGAAAGATATCGAATGTCGCATACCTGGGAGTTAAAACCTACCAGTAAATTAGTATGGAGGCAACACATCCAACTAGGCACCTCGGTAGGCTCACAATTAGCTATTGATCGTGTAATACACCTGGTACAGACAGCAGCTAAGGTTAAATTCCTATCATGCGAGCCACTATTAGGGCCACTGGATCTTACCTATTATCTAGATGGTATTGACCAGGTAATTGTGGGAGGAGAAGCAATACAGGGTCGTAAGCATAAGCGTCTCAGACCAATGAAAGAAGAATGGGCTAGAGATATACGAGACCAGTGCTTAGATAGTGGCACACCATTTTTCTTCAAGCAGATGGGCAATCAGAGAGACCCAGAAACCGGTAAGATGCTTAGCAAGAAGGTAACGGGAGAGTTACTAGATGGTGTGGAATGGAAGCAAGATGTAGAATTGGAGGTATTGGAATAATGGTAACCACACAATCTAGATGTAATAAGAATGCTCTGAAAGATTTTCTTATAATCACATCTGATGTAGGTATAGGTATATGTGAACATGATAAAATGGTAGTATCATATGATTATTCCAAGCGTGTACACCTATCCAAATCAGAGGAGGATGCACTATTCAGATTGATAATGAAGCGTAGAGAAGAGAAATATGGAGGTAATGACAATGAGTAGTAATATGGACAAATACTGGGAATCTATGCAAGTAGAAAGGGAAGATGGTAAATTATTTTGTCCACGATGTGGGAAATACCAGAAATTCAAAGGAGGCTATGCCTTTGATGGATATTATGGTGTCGAGGGGTCCTGGTGGGAATGTTTGGAGTGTGGATATAGTGATACTACACTGTGAGGATGATGTATAATGAGTGATGATAAAGAACTACGCATAACCGAGATTAAACGCAAAATCCAGAAGAAGCGAGAAGTAGCTGAACATAATGATCAATATATCACCTGGCAAATCTTGGGTGATGTATTAGATATAATAGATGAAGAGTCAGAAGAATACAAAGGAAAAAAATTTGATATGTCTAAAGGCGGAGTCCACGTAAGTAATCCGCCGGAGGATTGGGGTCTTGCAATATGTCATACCTGTGAGATGATAATTGAGACACCAGATTGGGATAAGCCAGCCAATGAGGTATTTTGTGATGATTGCAGAGAGGAGGCCGACTGAGATGCCAGAAAAGAGTAAATCAACCGATGATCAAATAATTCAGCATGTCAAAGATGCAATTGCCTGGGGATTGATTGGAAATGGCGATGCTAAGGAATTTTGTATCTTTCTTGCCGAAATGCCAGTTGATGAATTGTATCAAACAACAGATAAGCAAGTTGGTAAATGGATTAGACAGAAATTTGGGGAGGCAGATTGAGATGGTAGAAGAAAACAAACGCAAATCTACTGATAGTTGGGTATTTGAAGTCTGTGGTGCCTGTCTTGACGATAGACACCACCACGGCAAGGACAATGATTTTTGTCAGTGCTGCAATCATGAGGAGGTCGACTGAGATGGGTAACTTAGATATCGATTACATGGCAAGAGAGTATACGATACTCAAAACAATGCAGGATTATCCAAAACTTACCCGCACACAAGTTGAAAAACTAGTAGACAAGGCTATTGAGAAACATAAAAGGAGGAATGACTGAGATGACAGAATCTAAGACCACACATAAAATGGAAATTGTCACTGTGTATTGTTCAGACCCATCTTGTCCTGAGCTAATATTGCTTATTGAGCAGCCAGATGGTTTGGTGTACCATTCTAGATCATGTGCTCTTGGTTCACATGTGGAATTGGAGGAGGCCGACTGATGTATAAGGAAAAGGTTACACAAAATATTCATGAGGAAGACCCATGTGATGAATGCGGTGAGTTCCATCATCCTAATGAGCATATTTGTAAAAAATGCGGTCATCCTATTAGATCTCATCGATTTAGAAAACCAACTAAAGAGGAGATCGCCAAAGGTGTTGACGATTGGGTTAGGGAATGTAGAGAGGAGGCCGACTGATCATGGGATGGACTATCAATAAGCTAAAACATGAGGTGTACAGAAGGATACAGGAGATAGTATATTCTTCGTATCTGTATTCTGAAGGATCTGAACCAGTTCTTGAGGCAAGACGGAAAGTCAAGAAATTATATCTCACCTGGAAAGAGGAGATGTCTGTTGACGAGTTTCCAGAAGAGGAGGCCGACTGATATGAACCCACAAGAGGAATGCTATTGTAACTGTCTAAATGATGCATGTGGTTATTGCTACGTCAGAGAGGATGAGAGAACTTGCTATTATTGCGAGGGTTGTTTCTGTGAATGTGGGAGGGATGACTGAGTATGGAATATCTTGCAGGTAAAATAGCGTTAAAGATACATGCCGATAAGATAACTCATCTTGCTACATCTATGGAGAATCGCAACTGGCACCATAGATTATTCTGTATCTATGCGATATATCTATGGGAGAAAAGAGATAAAGACAGGAGGAATGAAGCATGATAACATCATTATGGGGTAGAATCAAATCATGGTTTTGCTTCCATGACTGGCTACGGTTCTGTACATATTGTCTGATACGTGATGGAGACCACGGCAATAGAAGAATATGCGACAATTGTGAAAAGGAGGTACTAGGATGAGCGAAGAATACAACAAAGACGATTATCCTGTTATTTGTAATCTGTGTGGGATACCACAACCAGAAGATGATAACGAGAATATACGACATTTGAAAAATAAACACCCTGATTTATGGGATGAAGAGATTAGATGTATAATCTACGACAACATAGTGGAGAGAGATTGATATGTGTAAAAAACAAGAACAATACGACAAAGAAGCAAAGGAATTTCAAGAACTACTAGATGAAACCCCAGAAGAATTGGGCAAGCATATGGAATATGTACTAGAACAGTTTGAGAAGAACAGGAAGAAGATGCAAGGTAATGCCTGTGATGAGTGTGACCGTGAAAAAGGAGTAGAACCGCATAAGTTAAACGCTGACCGTATGTGTGAGATGCACCTGTCTGAGATCTACGGTACTATCGCAGAGGAATGGGGGTACATGGTATAATGACAGATAATAAGACATATCAATTGATACGTGAGATAGAAATATTCCTGGATAAACAAGAGCAAAGCATAGAGGATGAAGTATATATTCATCCAGATAGTACAAAGAAGATGCGGGACTATCTTCTTCAATTGATAGAGATTGTGAAGGAGAATTAAAATGGGATCAGATAACTTCATAAAATGGCACCGGCAGCACTGTCCAGAGTGGTCGGGTCACGATAAAACTAAATGTGCAAGTTGTAATGGGATAGCATACCTGGACAAACAACTCGAGGGTTTAGATGAACCAGCCTATTTTGAAGATTATCATTATGGTAATTGTTGGCTGAAAAATTGTATCTATTGCAAGGGATTTGCCAACCTGGTAATGCGGGTAGAGCAGGATAATGCAAAACTCAAAGAGGATGATCACCACTATAGCCACGTTGATGATCAGCCCGACGGCTGGCGAGTCGAAGCCTGTAAGAATGTCAATTGCAGAGCTACGATTAAGAAACGAGGTGTACTGGAGAAGATGGGACCGGTAGCGTGGTGGAGCAAGTCATGACGCTTGAGCTAAGAGAAATAACATTTATTCGTAACCAACTCCTAGTGGAGGATCCAAAACTACCCAAATTAATCAGTGATATATCATTAACAGATGTCATCATAAAATTAGTAGATTTTGCAATAAACAAATCAATAGCTCAAATGGATCACGACCCATTAGCCGATAGAATATTTTCAGAACAAGTGAATAAGAATAATTTTAGAGAATTAATGGATAAAGGCAGAATAAGAGAAAAACCTAGACCACTCACTTTTGCAAAATATGAATTAGGTTATACAGCACTTGATTATTTCCCATCCTATCAAAAAACATTGAACAAAGAAACCAGAATCAATTTTGTTGATTGGGCATACAAGGCAGTGGTAATAGAGATAATGAATTTTAGAAAAGCAATACTCATGCCAAACTCTGATACTGCCTGATCAAATCCTGTTTTACCTCCTCCGCCTGGCTCTCTAGCATGGATAATGCCTGCCTTAGCACGGGCTTTGGTGGGGTACCATATTTTCTAATTGTCCTTGCGATGATAATACCATTCTTCTTGGGATTCGGTATCTGGTTACGACGACACCAAGCAATAATAGTCTCATCTTTCAGATTGGAGTTATCCTCTGGGGTGGATCCATCCTCAATTAGTGGGGCCTTGGGATCAATCGAGCCAACATGCATGACTTTGGATAGATCATCATAGTACGTGTCCCATGATGACTTGTAATCACCAGTATCAACAATACCGTAGGTCGGACCACCGTTAATAGTCTCCCATTCACCCTCGTTGATGAGAAATAGGATATTGGAGAATAATTGATCTGCCAATGCCTGAGCGTAATCATCCTGTAACCGATTCTTTATTGTCTCTTTGATCTTGTTCATTGCCTCGTTGATTTCATCGGTATCTATATCTATATTGAAGGACAGAGTAACCACCTACTGCCTGTTTATTGAGGGGGTTAATTTAGCAATTACTATATGAGGTTGAAAATAATAAATGTTTTTGTGATAGTATCTGACACAATACATAAGAATAGCAGATGAGATTGGCACAGGCTAACACAACAATTTTCAAATAGTGTGGATCGCATAGAGATATAGCTGGGGCGGTATCAAATCATTGTATTCACCTACAGTTTTTACTGCCCTGGCATTTTTTTTGGTTACTGAACTAAGCAGATTGTATTGAGTATATAGAACTATTTATATATCATCGTATTCATAATATATATGAAATATATGAAATCGTATGTTTCAAGGTGAATACAATGCCAGCAGTAACAGAAACCGAACTAACCGACGAAGAATACTACAATCATTTGCTTGTAATGAGACAGCATATGAGGGATAGATACAAACAGAACACAGTCCCCAGTTCAGTAAAGGAACTCTACAACGCACTTGGTGAGGAAATGAACCGTATAGCTGCATGAACATAGTACAAACACCCTGGTATAGGTCTGGCCCACCTTAACGGGCCTTCGTGACGTAAGGAGCAATCCAAAAAATGACAAAAATGATAAAACATACATTTGTATGCCGTGAATGTGAAAACAAGATTACTACAAGGCTTCCAGAGGCTTTAGTAAAAACGTCAAAGACGTTATTATGCCGTAAATGTACAAGAAACGAAGAAAGAAATAACTTGAGATGATAATCTATTTACTCTGGCATGCCTCCCCCGGGCTTACGGGGGCTTTTCGTAGTAGGAGCAATCCAAAATGAAACTAAGACAGAACACAATAAATAACAAAATACTATATGTGACTGGCACTGTAGATGAATTAGTTGCTGCATTCCCAGAAACATTTCAGATACGAGATGAAGATATCCTAAACATCGAACAATTCAAGGGTAACCAATTAATTACCAGAACTGTAACCAAGTATCAATTATATTTCAATGGTACTGAATATTTCAGTGCTTTGGATATTCATCATCAGAATTTTACTTTCGATATCACATTGTATGATGATCCAGACTTCCCAGGTCATAAACAATTGCTTGAGGAATTAGGGCAATATTTGGAGGAGCTAGTATAATGACTGATGGGTACCCACAATCACGTATTGATAAACTCATTGAATTCATGGAAAAACCATGTATATGCGGACTCCCCCGTAAACAGCACGTAATTGATAAATACACCTATTATCCCGTAACTCGTAGTCATTATAAGAAACTAGATAATGGGTGTGAGGCATTTGAGGAGGGAGAAGCATAATGTTATCCAGTTATACAAAAAAATGCCCTTGCTGTGGTATACGTTACAAAATTTGTAAGGAATGTGGAAGGAAACAAGAAGCATGGTTAGACTATTGTGTAAACTGTGATTTAGAATTGGAGGAAGAAGAAGCATGACAACTATTACCAGAATAGAACAAACCTGTGTTGCTTGTCCGTCACAGTGGGATATGTGGGATGATAATAACCTGTATTATTATGTTAGATATAGATGGGGTGAACTGTCTGTGATATGCAATAATGTTGAAACTGTATATCGCAAACAAATAGGTGATAATCTAGATGGAACAATGAGTACGGAGGATATGAAAAGGCATCTACATAAGATATTCGATTTTACGGAGGAAATAGCATGATAGCGAATCCGGGTACCAAGCACAATCCTATACTGGCCGGCGGTAACCCCTTGGTATGTGTCCACTGCGATAGTACCACAGACAAGCGGGGAATAGTAGGGTACGAAGGTAGAGATTACCAGTTGTATCTATGCCCGGTGTGTGACCTGTTGCAGTCCAAGGAGGTAGCTTAA
>JABAOG010000587.1_pt1 | contig 57649 bp, 54 predicted proteins | sample 7062131 | NCBI WGS metagenome assembly JABAOG01 (sample SAMN14538629, study PRJNA623070) | marine sediment metagenome | biome: marine biome [ENVO:00000428]; feature: marine pelagic biome [ENVO:01000023]; material: deep marine sediment [ENVO:00002113] | place: India: Arabian Sea | collected... | reverse complement strand
AAATCCGGTTCTGGCAACAGAGTGAGAGTTCGAGTCTCTCTCCCGGCACCAAACTCGACCGGTATCACACCAATGCCGTGGCCCGCCCCTCTCGCTGAATCGCTCAGAGTGAATTGGATGCCCGCTCTTGTCCCCTCCGGCGACGCAGCATGACGGCTGCAATCCCGACGGAGAGAATCTTCGACACGGCTCGCCTGACGAACCGTTCGCCCGCGGAATCTCCTGTCACAGGCTTATTCGCTCTGGCGCACGGACCTCGGGAGGAGTCGTTTCGGTGACCGGAATACGTATTCATCACACGCAACGAGTGAGCCCGGGAGCTCGTTTAATGGCAGCCGCATCGGTCGTATTGCAACTGCTATCGGGCTGCCAGAGCACTGAACGCGAGCCTCCGGCAATCTCGCTCGAGCAGGCCAAGAAGGTCTCGGCGACCTTCGAAGGACAATCCTTCACCCCGCCACCCAGAACCATCGACGATATCGCCGGGCTTATCGATGACTACGAGCTTGCGGATCCGAAAGCGATGGAGCGCGCTCGCACGTTGGCAACCGCCGAGCCGCCGCTCGGCGCCGGTAACACGGAGTTGGCCGAGTTCTTTTGGAAGCGTGGCCTGGCAGCACGTGAGATCGGTGACAGTCAACGCTACCTCGCGGATCTCAAAGAAGCCGAGCGTTTGTCGCGCAAGAGTGAAGACAGAATTCGCTCGGGCATTCTCTGGGATCTGTCGAATGCCGAGCTGCTTGCGGGCAGGTTCGTCGACGCGATCGATCATCGGGAAAAGGCGCTCGCGTCCATCCCCTCGAATCGCCGCGGCTTGGGAATTACGCGCGGAGCCGTACTGGCTGTCCACTACGGGCGCAGCGGAGACTTGATTGCGGCAGAACGACTTCTGGAAAAATCGGAAGCACTGCTCAATGAGGCCAGGTCGTGGCGATCATGGCCCGAATGGAACAACCTCTGGACGGCTCAGATTGAGCGGGCAAGGGCTAACCTGCTCGACGTGAAGGGACGATATGCGGATGCCGAGCAACACTATCGAATCGCCATCACCAGGTTTCGGAAAAATTTCGAAGTTCATCCGCACGCCACGTACAGCGCAATACACATCGATTTGAGCCACGCCGAGCTCGCTGAGAACCTACTGCGTCAAGATCGATTAATCGAAGCAGAGATCGAAGCGAGGAAGGCCGTGATGGGTTCTCTCGCCCGGGCCGGCCGCGATTCGCAGGACACCGCACTGCAACTGAAGACCCTGGTTCGTGTGATTGGCGCGCAGGGTCGCCATGAAGAAGCCGAACGCCTTGCGCGCGCATTGGCGGACATCTACCTGGAGACTGGTGCACCGAGGGATTCCTTTCAACTTGCACTGGCCCACGCCGAGCTTGCCGAAGCGCTGGTCAACCAGCGGCAGTGGACAGCGGCGATTGAAGTATTCGAGTCAATCGAAACGGATCTCGCGACGGACGCCGTCACCTTCGATCAGTTCTTTTCCCGTGACATCACTTGGGCCGTCGCGCTTGTCAGCACCGGCCGGGCCGACGAAGCAGAAGCGCTCGCTCGAAGGGCGTGGCGCCACCATCTGACGGCTCTGGGACCCAAGCACTACGTCACGGCCGAAGCGCATGGAGTGCTCGCTATGGCGCTTGCCAGGATGGGAAAGCAGCGACAGGCAATGGACGCATTCGCGGCGTCGGTGCCGATACTGATGACGCGCTCTCGTCGAAGCGACGAGGAATTAGGCGATCAAACAGCCAAGGAGATGCGCCTCGGTCTGATCCTCGAAGCCTACATCGATCTGCTCGTGAGCCTCGAAGATGCCAGCGTCGGGATCGGACCGGATGCAGTAGGCGAAGCCTTCCGGCTCGCCGAGTTCGCCCGCGGGCAAGCGGTGCAGCGGGCCTTGTCGGCCAGCGCGGCCCGTGCCGCCGCCGGCGACGCGGAGCTCGCGGAGCTCGTGCGAAAAGAGCAGGACGCAGTCAAGCAGATTGGCGCGTTGCACGGGTTGCTGGCGCGCACGTTATTGCGCCCCGAATACAGGCCGGGGGCGGCCGCCACAGGGGAGCTGAGGGTGCGGATCGACACTCTGCGTAACGCTCGGGCCGCATTCGCCGAAGCGATCGAGACACGATTCCCCGAATATGCCACGCTCATGAGTCCCAGGCCCGCGACCATTACCGCCGCACGTAACAGCCTGGCGGTCGGCGAGGCGCTGGTGGTGACCTATGTCGCGAAGGACAAGGCCTATGTTTGGGCGATACCCAGGGTGGGACAGCTCGCATTCACCGTCGCCCCGCTCGGGCGAGAGCGCATGGCCGCAGCCGTTGGTGATCTGCGCCGATCGCTGGATCCGCGCGCGGCCTCGCTGGGAGGCATCCCGCCATTCGATGTCGAGTTGGCGCACCGACTTTATAAAGCGCTGCTGGCGCCGGTGACGGCGGGATGGGAGCAGGCGCACAGTCTGCTGGTGGTCGCGGACGGCCCACTCGGGCAGCTACCGTTGTCGGTGCTGACCACCGCGTCCGCGCAGCCGGTACCGCAGAGGCAGCCCTTGTTCTCCGAGTACCGAGACATGCCCTGGCTCGCGCGCACGCACGCGGTGACGGTGCTGCCTTCCGTAGCGTCCCTGGTAACGTTGCGAAGCCTGGCGCCCGCATCGGCCTCGCGCCGGCCTTTTGCGGGCTTCGGCGATCCGTGGTTCACGCACGCACAGGCCACCGGCGCCGAGGCCGAGAAGCCGACAGAGCCTGTCACGATGTCCGCGCGCGGTGCGCCGAAGGTGCGAAGCCTGCTCCTATCACGGCGCGCCTCTCCGGATCTGGGAGGCTTATCGAGCGCGGATCTGGCCATGCTGCCGCGTCTTCCGGATACGGGTGAGGAGATCGAAAGCATCGCGCTCGCGCTGAACGCGGATCTCTCGCGCGACGTGTTCACCGGCAGGGCGGCAACCGAAGACCGGGTCAAGTCAATGACGCTGTCGAGTTACAAGGTGGTTGCGTTCGCCACCCACGGGCTGGTGCCGGGCGACCTGGACGGGCTGGCGCAACCTGCACTGGCGCTGACACCCCCGCAGGTGGGAAGCGGCAGAGAGGACGGGCTGCTGACCATGGGCGAGATCCTGGCGCTCAGGCTGGACGCCGATTGGGTGGTGCTATCGGCATGCAACACCGCAGCGGGCGCTGGCGCCGGCGCAGAAGCCGTTTCGGGGCTCGGGCGCGCGTTCTTCTACGCCGGTACGCGGGCGCTCTTGGTCTCGAACTGGCCGGTCGAGACGACCAGCGCGCGAACGCTGACGACCGATCTGTTCAGACGTCAAGCCGCTGATACCACCCTGTCCCGAGCCGAGGCACTGCGCCGTACGATGAACGCCCTCATTGACGGGCCGGGCTTCGTCGATGCCAAAGGCCGCACCGTATTCTCCTACGCCCATCCGATTTTTTGGGCACCGTTCTCGCTCATCGGCGACGGTGGCGGACAAGCGGCCGGGAGTTAGAGCGAGGCACGCTCACGGCACCAGGCATTGCACGGATATCCCCGCGAGCGCCCGCACGCCCACGCCCCTGGTGACGGGGCTGGCGCGCCTGCTCCCGGGCGGCGGATGACAATCGGCCGCTCGAGGAGTATGGTGAAAACCGCAGGCTAACAAAAAGGCCTCCCCGCAATGCATCCCTCGGGATAGCGGCCATCCGAGTTTTAGCTGCGCGCCTGCAGCGACCGCTGGTTACAAGGCACGGTGACGGGCCTCCAGGGGCCGGCGCGCTGTGCATCTCCAAATCGCTTCGAACGGGAGGAGATGGAGATGGCGGTCATCGCAATGACTCGGGAAATGGGCTCCGGCGGCAGAGATGTGGCTCTCGGTGTCGCCGATGCCTGTGACCTCACCCTGGTACATCACGAGCTCGTCGAGCACCACGTGGCCAGCAGGCTGCAGATGCGCGATAGCGCGGTGCACCGCTATCTCGAGGGCGGCGCCGGTATTCTCGAACGCTGGCGCGTCGACGAGAAATGCCTTGCGCGTTGCACCGCCGAGCAGATATTCGAGCTCGCGGAACGCGGAAATGTCATCATTCGAGGCTGGGGCGCTGCGCAGTTGCTGCGCGGGGTGTCCCACGTTGCCTGCGTGAGAGTCTGCGCGCCAATGCACATTCGAGTCAGGAGGTTGATGGAGCGCGCGGGGCTGGAAAACGCATCGGTCGCACGCAAGGAGATCAAATCAAACGACGCGGCGCACGCAAGAATTGTAAGACACTTATTTAAAGGCGATTGGAGAGACCCGCGCTTCTATGACATCGTGATCAATACCGAGCGCACTTCGATCGACGACGCCGCCACGCTGGTCAGCAGATTGCTACGCCTGGTGTCGTTCCAGGAGACCGAGCGGTCCCGCGCGAGGCTCGCCACGCTCAGGGCGAGAGCGAAGAAGCGTCTCTCCATGCACGGAGTGCTGGATCCCGAAGAAACGGAGCGTCTGCACCATGAGCACCTGAAGCATCACGAATTCGCCAGCACTCGCGAGGACCGCGACCTCCTGCTCTGATTGCCCTGCGCCTCTCGCGCGTGCTTTTCGTTGCCTTGCGAATCCTCTCTGCGTTGAGGGGACATTCCTACCCGACCCGCCAACAGAGCCGGCAAATAGACGCCTAATTTCTCAGCCGGGCAATTACATGCCAACCGTTCCTACGGCACGTTGACACGAAACAACCGCGACTCCCACCGGCCTTCGATGCCCGCGCCGGCCGGGCTCGCCTGGACATTCGGCGCCATACCGTCACCCATTGATTATCGACAGCCAAAAAGCGCCGAATTGGTGATTTGCAGCACAGCGTGACTGCCTAATGCCGCACGGATTCCGTTGCGCAGGTGCCGATAATTACCTCAAGACCGGCCCCGAGGCGCTGGAGCTGATGGCGCAAGATGGTGGGTCAATCGACGTATCACGGTTAGTAATTACGATACTGGGAATTTCCGACGCGACTTCGGGATTCGTAGGGTGAGAAGCAGGCGGTGGAGATTCGGTAATTCGGCAAACAGCAAGTAAGGGACAGATAAACATGAACGTCACAGCAAGACTCTCGTCAATTCTTGCCGCCGCCGTGCTCGCGGCCGGCACGGGCCAGGCCTACGCATCCTCAGTGTTGGAGTCCGAGCCCAACAATCCTTTTGCAAACGCCCAAGTGCTGCGGGGCAGCACCTCGGAGCTGCAGGTCAGTGGAGCGCTGAGCAAGGCGGATGACCCCAACGACGTCGACTTCTTCCGCTTCTTCGCGCAGGCAGGCGACGTGCTGACAGTGGACATCGACCAGGGCTTTGGAGCCGGCGAGAGCGTCGATACCGTGATCGGTATCTTCGATTCCGCGGGCAGCCTGCTGCGCGCCGGTGACGATGCCAGCGTCGATCCTGGCAGCTACCATGCCTACGATGCCCGCATCGACGGCTTCGTCGTGCCGGCCACCGGCATGTACACCGTCGGAGTCAGCAGCTATCCGCGCTACTTTACCCACGGGGGTAGTACGTGGTCGGGTTACGTCGACGAGGGCGACTACGTGCTCGTCATCAGCGGCGTCTCGGTGCCCAATGTGCAGATCAGCATGGTGATCAAGCCCGGCAACGACAACGTGTCGCCGCCCTTCAACCCCAGGAGCAAGGGCAAGCTTCCGGTCGCTCTTCTGGGCTCGAAGGACTTCGACGTGAGGGACGTAGACCAGCAGAGCCTCACGTTCGGAGCGACGGGTAACGAGCGGAGCCTGCACAAGTGCTCCAACAACTACCGCGACGTCAACCGCGACGGCCATCGGGATCTCGTGTGTCACTTCTACACCGAGAAGGCCGGCTTCGGGCCGAGCAGCCTGGAGGGGCACGTGAAGGGCCGAACCGGCGGCGGTTCGGGCGCACGCGCCGCTCGAGCAGGCTCGGACTTCGAGGGCAGCGCCTGGCTCAAGGTGGTCCCCGCCAAGACCAAGGACTGAGCGGCATCGGCACGAGCCCCCCGCCTGGGGGGGCTGTATGGAAAGCCCCTCTTTAGAGGGGCTTTCTTTTTGCCGTGGACAATCGTCGCGGGGCCCGGAACGGTGACGCCGGCGCACCCTGGACGTGATGGCCATCGGATTCCACGAGCCTGCAGGAATCAACCACCGCCGCTTTCGGCGATCTCGCGCGCGAAGGGCTCCTCGAGGCGCGTTCCTACCAGATGGTGCCACGACGCTCGACCATGCTGAACAGCGCCTGACCAGTCTGCCTGTTGAGCCTGACCACTTGCCGTGAGCCGTGATTGATGCATTGACATGGATCAACGGCTCGACAGTCCACGCCGGGCGACTTTCCGCTTGGCGGAATCGATCACCCCCCGTCACCGCACAAGCACGCGAATCAAACGCCGGCACCGGTAAACGGCGTGTTACCTTGCAGCCGTGCATTTGGGATGAATATGTTAGCGATCTGTAAGTCCGGAGGATTGCGATCCCGGGTTAATATTCAGTCATCGATCGCTATCGATCCTAGATGATTGGAGGGACCGGTTGTCCCGGCACCGGCGCCAACCAAAGCCAATCATGAAGACAGCGCACAAAATTGCGGCCGGTGCCTCCTTGGGTTTACTCCTCATTACGGTGCTTCCCGGCTGCGCGGCTCCAGGCAGAAATCTCGATGCGGATGCGCTCTGGGAGAGCACCGAGCGCCGGCATTCCGTTGCTATCCGGGCGATTGCCGAACGTCATCAACTCGAGAGTGATTACGCCGCGATTATTCGAATCTCCCGCGACGGTGCCTTGAGGGGACAGGCATTCATGCAACTGGCGGAACTCCACATCGCACTTGGGGAATACGATGAGGCTCGCAGAAACATCGAGCAGGCCTTGCGCGCGAGCCTTCCGCACGAGCAGCGGCGCCAGGCGCTGTTGATGTTGGGCGACCTGCTCGAGCGTCATCTCGAAAAGAGAGAACGGGCCATGATCGCCTACCGACAAATCGTCGGCGAATATCCCGGAACCGCGGAGACGGAGCTCGCTTTGCTTCGATTGAAGGTACTTGAACATGAGCAATAGCCATCGACACTTACCGGATTCGCCGCGTACGCTTGCAGAGCTTGCGGTCGTTTTACTCGCGCTCTCGGTCTTTGCCGCGTGCGTGCCGAACGGCACCGTTCGATGGGAAGAGGACCGCACAATTCCATTCTCTGCCGACGACCGGGCCATTGCATATCGTCATAAGGACAGCGTTTTTGTAGCCCGCACGCGGGGAGACATGCATCGGCGCGTTTTCACGGCAAAGCCTGATACCACCCTGTCCTCTCCCCATTGGGCACCAGGACAGCGTGCCGTACTATTCGCCGTCACGGATGGCAAGCGGGACTCGAGCACCGGACTGCTGAGCTACGCGCTTTGGTATTGGCCGGCCCCGGAGGACATCTGGACTTCCGACGTGCAAAAGTCCGCGGGAGATTCGGCAACTCTACCGAGCGATTGGACACCTGCAAATCCGAGATTTCTTACTGCGGCTCGATTTCGGGCAGAGATCCAGCTCAAAGCCGACGCGCTCTTCGCCTGGCACCCGGACGGCAATCACGTGTTGTTCCTCGATACCGACGCGTCCGGCCTTCAGTCCGTCATGTCCTTGAACGCCGACAACGGCATGCGCACCGTGGCGTCGCCGATTCGCGCACCGAGCTTGGCGTTTTCAATCAGTCCGAACGGCGAGTGGCTCACCTCTGCGACCCGTAAGTCGGACATGGGCGCCCTGTGGCTCGGGCCCATTGGTTCGGACGAGACGAAATGGCGGTCAATCGAGAAGAGTCCGGCGCCCCCTGTCGTGCCGGAGCACAGAGTGGAGGACGCGCAGCATCGGGGACACAGCGAATTTCTCTACGATCTGCGTCCGCGCCTCGGAAGCTGGTCGCCCGACTCGCGCTGGCTCGCCCACATCAGGGCACCGGCAGCGGCGCAGCCGGCGGACTCGAGCCAGCCGGCGGATTCAAACCCGATCCGCGAGCTCGTACTGACGCGGATCGCGACCGATCGACCGCAGCGGGTCCTCAGCATGCCTGAAGGACAGACCACCGACCTTCACTGGGCACCCGGTGAGCGCTTGCTGGGGATGCTGAGCGAGAAACGTCTGCTGCTCGTAGATCCGGAATCCGGCACCCTCACCGAGTTGTCCGGGGCTTTGCAAGTGGAGCAGTTCCTGGGCTGGTCAAAGCCGGGATCTAACCTCGCTTATCTCACCCTGGCGGAGGAATTCGACCGTACGGTTGCGATCGTGCCTCACGGTCGCATCCGATGGGCACCCGCACAGCGGCATAACCTGATGGTCGCTCAACCCAACGGCACGCTCCCCTCGCGACGGTTCGGTTTGATGAATATCTCGTCCGCGCGATGGGGCAATCAGTCCACGAAGCTCTCCTTCTGGGCCACACATCTGCCNNCACGGTCTCGCACCTGCCCCCTGGTGATCCAGCCGCGGTGCTCGATCTCGATGAGGATGCAATACGCTGGTATCCGACCGACGTTGCCGAGTACGCGCAGGTGGGAAACTACTACCTCCTGAATCGCGAGTACGCGGATGCAGTGAAGTTCTACACCGACGCCCTGACACACGTGCCCGACGGCGACGAGGACCGCACCCTCGTGGCTCGAATCCGCCTGTGGCGCGGCATGTCGCGGCTTGCAGCGGGTGAAGCGGTCGCTGCCCGCAAGGACCTCGAATACTTCCGTGGGCACATCCTCGCACCGGATTTACAAGTCCCGGATGGCTGGGACGCCGCTGTCTTCCGTGCGCTGTCGATTGATCAAATTTTCCTGTCAACCTTGCTCAGCATGGGGCAGATTAGTCTCGCCGTCGAGGAAGCCACCAGGATCATCGAGCAGGACCGCGACGCGCGGCTGATTCAGGGGCTGTGCTATCTCGCGATGATTGATAGAGCCACCGGGCAGCACGAGCTCTTCACAGATGGCGTTGTCACCCGCCTCGTGCCACACGCCATGCGCTCGGAGCAGATTCCACGCGAGTCGGCCGAAATGCTCGTCGCAGCCTACTTGAGGGATGCCCTGCACCCGAGCAACCAACGCTATCTTTCAGCACGCACCAAAAAACGTCTTGCCGACAAACTCGTGGAGCTCGCGCAATCCATGCAGGACACACATCCGCAAGCCGCCGTGCGGCTTTCTGAATCTGCAGCCGTCTTTTACCGCGAATCCGGCAAGACAGCGCTCGAGATGGACGCGCTCAGGACGAGTGCCGGGATGTGATGAGGCCGTCTATCAGCGTGCGCATACGTTGATAGTGGGAACCGGGCCAGTAGATCTTTCCGCAACCCGGGCAGCGGCGGAATCGCTCGTAGTACCTTGCGGTCCCCGGCGGCAACCGATGCGCGATTTCCGCTTTCTCGGCATCCACAAGCTCGGCGTTGCATTCCATGCAACGGGTGAACGGCGTCATGGCGGCGAGCAGATCGAGACGCGTGACGATTTCCCGCAGCTGGCCTCGCGGCCTCGTTTCATGCACGTAGCAGCCGTGAGTGATGATTTTGTGTTTGAGCAGCTCACGATCTCTGCTCAAAACGATACGCTTCTCCCGGGCTCCGATCTCGGCGACTTGCGTGTCGTCGAGCGTTGCATCGAAGAGCACGTCGAAGCCGAGCATGCGAAGGCTTCGCGCCAGTGCGGCGAGATGGGCGTCGGCGATGAATCGGGGCTTTCGCATCGGCCGCTCTCTCACCCGCAGGATCGGCGAGATGTCGAGGGACTCGAACTGCGGGTAAACGCTCACCCGATCGCCTTGCCTCACCAGGTGTGAGAAATCCACCGACTCGCCGTTCACTACTATGAGCTCGACCTCGGTGTGGGGAACGCCTATCGCTTCGATTGCCTGCTTTACGGTCGCCCGCCGAGCGCATCGGTACTGAAACGCCCGTTTGCGCAGCTCACGCGGAAGAAAATCGTTGAGTTCCTCGTAGAATCTGAATTCCGCGACTGCGCTCAACCGACTCTGCCCTCTACGATCCCGGAAAAGGCGAGCTTTGTATCGATTTTCGGATCACTCCGCCTATCGTCAACCCTTGCACGAGGATCGAGAATACGACCACGCTGTAGGTGACGGGCAGAATGACGTCGCGTTCCGGACCCGGCGGTATCGAAAGCGCAAGCGCGACGGAAATTCCACCGCGCAACCCACCCCATGTGAGGATTTTTATCACGCCGGGGGTGAATTCACGGCGAAGTCTCATCAGCCGGATAGGCGTGCCGACGCAGATAAATCGAGCGAAGAGCACCATCGGAATGGTCAACGCGGCGGCAATCGCGGTTTCTACGGAGAAAGCGAGTATCAGCACTTCGAAGCCGATAAGAACAAAGAGAACCGTATTCAGGATCTCGTCGACGAGCTCCCAGAAGGTGTCGAGGTGCTCGCGGGTACGCTCTGACATCGCGAGCCGGCGGCCGTGATTGCCGATGAGCAGACCCGCGACGACCATCGCGATGGGTCCGGACGTATGGATGGCCAGGGCAAGAGAATAGCCGCCCATCACCAGGGCAAGGGTGATCAACACCTCGACACTGTAATTGTCGACCCGGATGAGCATCCAGTACGCCAAGCCCCCGAGGATCAGGCCGAATACGACCCCGCCCAGTGCTTCCTCCACGAATAGCAGCGCGATCTCGCCGCCCGAGAGCTCTCCGCCGCCCGTCGCGAGCTTCAGCACGACGATGAAGACCACCACGCCGACGCCGTCGTTGAACAGCGATTCGCCGGTGATTTTCGTCTCGAGCGACTTGGGCGCGCCGGCCGACTTGAGGATACCGAGCACGGCTATCGGATCGGTTGGCGAGATCAGTGCACCGAACAGCAGACAGTAGACGAGAGGAATGTCCATTCCCAGCGTGGACGTGAGAATCCAGAAAAGCAGCCCGACCACGAAAGTCGACGACACCGTGCCAACAGTTGCGAGCGTTGCGATTACCCATTTCTGTTTGGCCAGGTCGTTGATATTGACGTGCAGGGCCCCCGCGAAGAGCAGAAAGCTCAGCATGCCGTGCATCAACGTCTCGTTGAAGTCGATGCGAAGCACCAGGCGCTCGACTGCCTGCTCCAGACCCGGAAAACCGAGAGCGGCGAGCCCGATCAGCCCCAGGGATATGAGCAATGCGATGAGCATCAGCCCGATGGCCGCGGGCAGCTTGATGAAGCGATAATTGATGAAGCTGAAGACAGCCGCGATGGTGACGAGAACGGCGGTAACGTCGAATATCGCCATGGCTCNNACCCATGGCCCGGTCACGCGGGCCGCGTCATGGGTTGAATTGCCGATGGCGACATCCGGCGGAGAGCAACCCAGTTGCCACGAATTGCTGCTCTTGCGGCTATCCTTTTTACCTCATTGCTGACCACGGGCGCAGCGGGTCAGGGGCTGGACGCGCCCCGCATTGCCCTGGTGATCGGCAACGGCGCCTACCAGGATGCGCCGCTTCGCAACCCCGTCAACGATGCCCGCGCGATGAGCCAGCGTCTCGACAAGCTCGGGTTTCATGTCATCAGCCTGGAGAACGGCGGGCGGGATGCGATGCAGAAAGCCATCCTCGAGTTCGCGACCAGGCTCAAAGAGGAAACAACCGGGCTTTTCTACTACGCGGGTCACGGCATGCAGTCACGCGGACGCAACTACCTGCTGCCCGTTGACGCCGATATCGACAGCGAGCGCGCCCTGAGATTCGAGGCCCTGGACGTGCAGACGATACTCGAGGAGATGCAGTTCGCCGGAAACCGCATGAACATCGTCATACTCGACGCGTGCCGAAACAACCCCTTCGAAAGGCGGTTTCGCGGCGGCTCCAGGGGCCTCGCGGCCATCGACGCGGCACGCGGAGTCCTCATCGCCTATGCCACGGCGCCCGGGGCGGTGGCGGCGGACGGAGACGGAAACAACGGCCTGTACACATCCGAGCTGCTGAGCGCCCTCGAGGAGCCCAACCTCAAGGTAGAGGAGGTGTTCAAGCGGGTACGTGTCGCGGTCACCGGTCGAACCAACGGTGCCCAGGTGCCGTGGGAGTCTTCCTCGCTCACCGGTGACTTCGTATTCAATCAGCGCGGCGCTGCGGCCCCCGCGGCTGCGGCGGCGACGACGGCACCTTCGGGGGACACGAATCACGAGGCGCTGTTCTGGGAGACTATCAAGGACAGCGACAACTCGGCGGACTTCCGCGCCTATCTGAAGCAGTTCCCTCAGGGCACGTTCGCAGGCCTTGCGCTCATTCGCCTGTCCGATCTCGAGAAGGCGACACGGCGCGACGAGCCCAGCACACCGCGCAGGCTCGACAGCACATTGAATGTGGCACTGCTACCTTTCAACGGCTGGCACGGCGGAGGACATCTCGCCACTCTGCTCAACAAAATGGAACAAGGTATAAGGTTCGTCCTCTCGAACGAACCGCGAATCCGCCTCAAGTACGCTTATGATCATGACGGCGACAACGACCCGCGGCTGGGCGACGCTGCGCGATTCTGGGAGGGGCCAGCGCTCGCAATGACACCGAGGTCTGACGAGGTGCTCGCAGCGGGTCGCGAGCTCGGGGTCGACATGGTGTTGACGTACTTCGCCAAGCGAACCAAAAATGAGATCTACATGGTAGCCTATCTATTCGACATCCGAAGCGGCAAGAGCATGACGCTCGAGCTGAGAGACGAGCCGGGAAAGGGCGGCTATGCGAAAGATCTCACCCATCAGCTCTTGACGGAATTTTTCCAAACAGGTTGACTTATCTGAACAAGCCCCATTCATTCGTTTCGAGAGCCATCACGTATGCAGCCACTTTTGAGCAATTTCCGAGACCACAGTTCGCCGAGCGTCGCCCATGTCGCAGAAGCTGCCGAAGTTCTCGCAATCGGTGAATACGAGCTGTTCGGCCTCGCCCATCGCTGGTGGTACGAGTCATCATGCGATGACACACGGCTCAATCGGCTGTTCGGCGAGTATCTCGTTCGCGAGACGGTGCCGCCCTGGGTTCGCCACTATTGCAGGCGAGTGCTGATTCTGGCGGCCGTGAACCAGCTGGACCCGAGGGACTTCGGGGTCGAGCGACGTTCCGTGCGCCGCCTCACCCTTCACGAGCAGCGCTTTGCATCGCTTGCCATGCTGCTGGCTTTTTTCATTTACTGGTTGTTTTTTGTCTGAATAAATCCACACGGCTCCGGGCCGGAACCGCTCGTCGTCGACGACGCGCCGCTCGCGGAACCGGTCGATGTATACTGCCGCCACCGGTGACCACCACGAGCCTCGGGCAACTGCACCTGGACCAAAGACGACGCGTATGCACCCGAAACCAACGATCCCTTCGACCATCGCGAGACTCGCCGGCGCACTCGTCGCACTCCTGTTGCTCACTCCGGCCACGGCGACCGCCCAGCTCAGCGACGAGGAGCTCGATGCGCTCGACAGGCGTTTAGAGAATTACGACATTCTCGACCCGCTGGAGAACCCCGAGCGGCGCGCTATCTTGGTCTTGACCGTCTACAACAAGACGAATTTCTTCATCGACAACAATGGCCACTACCGGGGTTTCGAATACGATATCGTCAAAGGTTACGAGGAATTCATCAACCAGGGAATCAAGAAAGCGTCCGATCGCTACTTTCTCGTTTTCATTCCCATGCAGTTCGAGGACATTCTGCCTGCGCTTGCCGACGGGCGCGGGCACATGGCCGCGGCAAACCTCACCATCACAGGGGATCGTGCGCGCAGCGTCGATTTCTCCGAGCCCTACCTGCCAGATGTCGACGAGATCGTCGTCACCCATCGGAACGGGCCGAGCATCGAATCCGTCGACGATCTCGCCGGTCGCAGCATCTACGTGCTGGCCGGAAGCAGCTACGTGGAGCATCTCGAGGCCTTGAACAGGCAACTCGCAGCTGACGGCAGGAAGCCCATCGAGATCGTGCAAGCCGATCCGGATCTGGACCACGCAGACATATTCGACCTCGTCAATTCCGGTGTCGCCGAATTGACGGTGGCAGACAAGCATATCGCGACGGTCTGGTCACGGGTTTTCGAAAATCTCGTCTTGAAGCCGGACGTGGCAGTGAACCGCGGTGGACGCATCGCATGGGCCATTCGCAAGGGCCTGCCCAGGTTCAAAGCCAGCGTCAACCAGTATGTCGGGAAGATCAAGAAAGGCACGCTGGAAGGAAACATCGCTTTCAAGAACTACTACCAGAGCCGTCGCTGGCTGAAGAATCCGCTCGAGCCGAACGAGCTCAGAAAGCTCGACACCGTCGTGGAGCATATGAAGCAATATGGCGAACGCTATGGATGGGACTGGATTGCGGTGGCCGCGCAGGCTTACCAGGAGTCAGAGCTCGACAACAGCAAAGTCAGCCCGGCAGGAGCCGTCGGCATCATGCAGCTGCTGCCGAGCACGGCGGCCCATAAACCCATCGAAATCAAAAACGTCAGAGCACTCGAGAACAATATCCACGCCGGAGTCAAGTATTTGAGCTTCCTCCGCCGTCATTACTTCGACGATCCGGACATCGCCCCCGCGGCACGGGTGGATTTCTCGTGGGCTGCCTACAATGCGGGACCGACTCGAATCCAGAGGCTTCGAAAGCGGGCCGAGAAGCGCGGCTTCGATCCCAACCGCTGGTTTGGTCACGTCGAGCACATGGCGTCCGAGTCGATCGGTCGAGAAACCGTGGACTACGTCTCAGGCGTTAACAAGTACTACGTCACTTACAAATTTGCGCTCGGGCGCCAGGAGCAACTCTTAAAGCAGCGTCGGGAGCGCGCCGAGAAAGCCGAGCTCGCCAAACACCAGCAGGCCCTGCAGGCGTGGAAGCGAAGCTATTCCCTGCGCCGCAAATGAGCAGAATATGATGATCAAGCGACGACAGTTCATTGCGAGCAGCGCCATGCTGGCAATCGCGCCGATGCTGACCGAGAGCATCGCGTTTGCAAAATCCAACGAGCGGCGCCTGACGGCCGCATCAGCAGCCATCCCACTGCTCGGCTCCGGCGCCCCCGCAACAAAAGTGTGGGCCTACAACGCCAGCGTTCCGGGCCCGGCCCTGCGCTTCCGCCCCGGCGAGGTTTTCGATCTGGCGTTTCACAACGAGCTCGACCGTCCGAGCACGGTGCACTGGCACGGCCTGCGGGTCCCCAACGCAATGGACGGCGTACCGGTGCTCACCCAGGCCCCGGTGATGCCCGGTCAGCAGTTTCGATACGCTTTTGAGCTGAAGAACCCGGGCACTTTCTGGTACCACCCGCATTTCCAGAGCGCCGAGCAGCTCGACAGAGGCCTGCACGGCGTCATCATCGTGGAGGAAGACGAGTCACCGCCTGTCGATCGCGATCTCGTCTGGGTGCTGGACGACTGGCGGCTGGACGGGGAGGGACAGATCGCCAACGACTTCGGCGATCTGCACGATGTGAGTCACCAGGGACGTTTCGGAAACACAGCCTCCGTAAACGGTCGCGTGCCGAGCGATTTCACGGTGCGTTCCGGGGAGCGCATTCGGCTGCGATTGGTCAATGTCGCCAACGCATGGATCTTCGGTCTCGATTTCGCCGGACACACGCCGATGGTGGTCGCATACGACGGGCACGCCGTCGAGCCCCACCCGCCAGCGGACGGGCTGGTCGTTGTCGGTCCCTCGCAGCGCGTCGATCTCATTCTCGATATGGGCGGTGCGCCCGGCGAGCGCTTCGAAGTCGTGGACCGCTACTACCCGCGGCGCTCGTTCAAGCTCATGGACATCGTCTACGAGAGAGCAGCGCTTCGCACGGCCAGCCTCTCGGACGCCATCGCGCTGCCTCGTCCCGATCTTCCGCAACCGAGCCTGGCGTCGGCCGAACGCCACGAGATCACCTTCTCCGGAGGTGCCATGGGCGGACTTCGCAGCGCGCAGTTTGACGGCCGCGAAACAGGCATCCGCGAGCTCGCCAGGGCCGGTAAGGTCTGGGCTGTCAACGGCGTCGTCGCCGCCCGGCACGACGAGCCACCGGTGCTCAGGCTCGACTACGGCCGCTCGTACATCATCGACTTCGTCAACGAGACGGCGTTTCCGCATCCGATTCACCTTCACGGACACCCGATGAAGCTGCTCGCCGTCAACGGCAGTCTGGCTTCACGGGACACCTGGCGGGATACCCTGCTGATGGCCTCCAGGTCCCGGGCAACGGTGGCCCTGGTCGCCGACAATCCGGGGCGTTGGATGCTGCACTGTCACATTCCCGAGCATCAGGAGGCCGGCATGATGGCGGTCGTCGAGGTGGCCTGAACGCGCGGCGAACGCGGGTGGGAAATAAACGTTGCCCAGAAACGCCGAGCGCCTCATCCAGAGGCGCTCGGTTTGCGTACCTGAAAGGAAAGGATACCCGGCTCAGGTGGATTCTTTCAGTCTCAGAAGTGCCAATCGGTCTTGCTTGTCCTTGAGCAGTTGGCGCATGTAAGAGACCGCGTGGCGCGAGCGACGGTCTTGATTCTGCGCCACCTGAGCGATCTGATCCCCTAGCTTATCGATTTCTTCCTTGAGTCGGTCTTCAGTCCAACGAATGTAATTCAACATGGTGCCACCCGTTTTGAGAATCTCACAGACTCCTAGTCAGGCTTAGCAGCTGGGAATTCGAATTCTACGGATCGAGGGACGAACGGACTTCGAGGACCGACAAACGGTAGGCTCGAAAGCCGGGTCGTCAAATTCTTGTCGTCTGGAATGCGTCCAGCTGGCGCGTCTCACCTTGAGGGCGGCCCTACCAGACCCTATGCTCGATGAGGGTCGCCCCCTGGTGGCCACATGTCCGTAGAGGAGATACTCCGTGGGCCAGTGCCACGTGATGGTTACCCGCCATTCGTCGTTCTATACCCCGCTACTGGTCACCATCGGCGGCGGTTTCCTGGCAGCCGAAGGCCTCGAGGCCAAGTTTTCCATCGCCGAAACCCCGCGCGATGTTCTCGCCGGTGTGCACGATGGCAGCGTTCAGGTGGCCCAGTCCGCGGTGTCGGCGAACTTCGGCGCGCTCGAGCGCGGTAAGCGCTCGCCGCTCGTGCACTTCGCACAGATCAATGAGCGCGACGGATTCGTGCTCGTTGGCCGCGAGGCGGACGACGCATTCACCTGGGAAAAGCTCAAGGGCAAAAAGATCATCGTCGACCACGGCCGCCAACCGCTTGCCATGTTCAGATTCGCGCTCCACAAGGAAGGTGTCGATTTCGAAACCCTCGAGGCCATCGACGCGGGTAACCCCCAGGCCATGGAGCAGGCCTTTCGCGCCGGCCAGGGCGACTACGTCCACCTGCAGGGCCCGGCGGCGCAGCAGCTCACCCTCGAAGGCGTCGGCCATGTCGTCGCCTGGTGCGGGAATTCCATCGGACCGGTGGCGTTCAGCAGCCTGGCGGCCTCGCGCGCATGGCTGCAGAGCCCGGATGCCGGAACGTTCATGCGCGCTTACCGGCGCGCGCGCGAGTTCGCCATCGAAATGGACCCCGATGAAGTCGCGTCCGTGGTCGGGCGCTATTTCAACGAGGTCGATCGGGATGCGCTCATCGAGTCCGTGCAGGGCTACCAGGCGCTCGGATGCTGGAGCCCCGAGGTGCGCATCTCGCCGGAAGCGTTCACCAAGACTCTCGAAGTCTTCGCGCGCAGCGGCCACATCACCAAGCGCCACCCCTACGAGCAGGTCTGCGTCGAGCCGCCCGGCGACGAGTGAGCGCAGGCGCGGCTCTCAGAGCGGCAGCGGATTGAGGTAATGGCGGCCCTTGCCGACGTCACGCAGCTTGTCCACGAGCAGCTGAAAATCTTCCTCGCTGTTGGCAAAGTCGATGGAAGCCGCGTTGATGATGACCAGCGGAGAAGCCTCGTAGTGGTAAAAGAAGCGCGTGTATGCGCTCACCAGCCGCTGCAGGTACTGGGCATCGATCTTCTGCTCGTATTCGATGCCCCGGCTGGCGATGCGCTCCTGTAAGACGCTGACGGGCGCCTGCAGGTAGATGACCAGATCCGGCTGCAGCGACTCTCCCGCGACCTGCGCGTACACCTGTTGGTAGAGGGCAAGCTCGTCGGGCTCGAGGGTCAGCTCGGCGAACAGCCGATCCTTGTCCATCAGATAATCGGCAACGCGCACGCGGCTGAAAAGATCTGCCTGGCGCAGCCCATGGGTCTGACGGATACGCTGAAGGAGAAAGTAGAGCTGCGTCGACAAGGCGTGCGCGCGCGGATTCTCGTAGTAGCGGGCCAGGAAAGGATTCTCCCCGGGCTCTTCGAGGAGCAGCTCGGCGGTGAAGCGCTCGGCGAGCCGCCGCGCGAGCGTGGTCTTGCCGACACCGATAGGGCCTTCCACGACGATGTATTTGAAATCACTGAGAGCCATCGAATCAGGATGCCGCCTCGTGACTCTCGAGGCGAAGCAGATCCGCTTGGGATACGTGTGCGAGCAGCCGAGTGACGGGCCCGAGGCCGGGTATGACGAGCTCCGGCGCCAAATCGGCGAGCGGTCTGAGCACGAAAGCGCGCTCCTGAATACGCGGATGCGGGACCGTGAGGCCTTCCTCGCGGATGACGCGCTCTGCGTACAGCAGCACGTCGAGATCGAGCGTGCGCGGCTGCCAGCGCACGCCGTTGCGGACACGACCCTGCGCGGCCTCGATGGCCTGCAGCGCCTCCAGCAACGCCCGCGGCTCGAGCTTGGTCTCGATGGCCGCCACGGCATTGACGTAGTCCGGCTGTTCACCCGGCCCCACAGCGGGATTTCGGTAAAGGGCTGAGAAACCGACCAAGCGGGTGCGCGGTAATCCGGCGAGCGCGCGCCGCGCACGAAGGACCTGCTCGACCGGCTGCTCGAGGTTGCTGCCGATACCGATGTAGGCCGTATTCGTGGTCTTCGCGTCGCCGCGCACGGGCGAATCGGTCACGTCGACGCCTGCGGTTGCCGCCGGCGCCCGCGCCGCCTGCGACGCCGTCGGCGTGTGCCGGCTCCCGCCAGCGAGGCCTTGCGGCCCGCATCGTCCATCTCCTGAAACTGGGTCCACCAGTCGGCCACCTCGGCGACGTCTTCACCGGCCTCTGCGCGCAGCACGAGGAAGTCGTAGGCGGCACGAAACCGGGGTCGCGCCGGCAATTGTATCGCACGTTTACCGCGGCGCTGCTCGAGTCGAGGCTGCAGACTCCAGATTTCCCGCGCCGCCATCGAAAACCGTCGCGGCACCGAGACTTGAGCTATCTGACGCGCAAGCACGTCCATACCTGCGGTATCCATCGCCTGAACGTTCGTCAATCCGTCACCGGCATAGGCGGCGGCCTTCTCGTGCACTGCGGGCCACAGCAAGGCCGCGAACAGGAAAGACGGCGTGACGGGCTTTTCCTCTTCGAGTCGCCGGTCGGTATTCTCCAGCGCCTGCACAAGGAGGCGACCGGCCGGGTCCATGGGCTCCTGCTCGAAGCGCTCGGCGCTCTGGCTGAAAAGATACTTGAACAGGTCGAAGTGGTTGAGGAGCTCGAAGGTCTGCACCGCCGCTCCGCCGAGAAACAGCTTCAGCACTTCCTCGTATAGGCGTGCCGGCGGGATGTCGGCCAGCATTGGTGCGCATTCCGGGATCGCCGCCGCCGTTTCCTCGCCCAGCCGGAAACCGAGCTTGGCCGCGAAGCGCACGGCGCGCAGCATTCTCACCGGATCCTCGCGATAGCGGCGCACGGGATCACCAATGATGCGAAGAATGCCGGCTTCCAGATCCGCCATGCCGCCGGTGTAGTCGAGAACCGAGAAGTCGCGTATGTCGTAGTAGAGGCTGTTGACGGAGAAGTCGCGCCGCCAGACGTCCTCCTCCACCGTGGTGCCGTAGACGTTGTCGCGCACGATACGGCCGTTGACGCTGACGTGGTCCTCTTCCTCTTCGGTGTCCTCGATGGCGCCACGAAAGGTGGCGACCTCGATTACCTCGGGGCCGAAACGCACGTGGGCGAGTCGAAAGCGGCGTCCGATGAGACGAGCGCTGCGGAACAGTCNNGCGTCGGTGACCACGTCGAAGTCCTTGGGCTCGCGACCGAGCAGGAGGTCTCGTACGCCGCCGCCCACCAGGTACGCCTCGAAGCCCGCCTTCTTAAGCGTGTAGAGGACCTTCAAGGCGCCGCCGCTGATGTTGGCGCGAGAGATGGAGTGCTCGGAGCGGGGAATACGGATGGCCTGGGAAATGGCGTCTGAACCTACGGCACCAAACGCGCCTGGTGCGGTTGAGCGGGCTAATCGGCGGCGTATAATACCACCGCACTCGATACCGTACAGCTATCGGTCACTGCGCTCCCTTCGTCTAGCGGTCCAGGACACCGCCCTCTCACGGCGGAAACAGGGGTTCGATTCCCCTAGGGAGCGCCAATCGATTCGCGGCCCGCGCCGTCGCATCTTCCCCGAAGCGAGTGCCTGGCCCGAGGTCGGCAGCGGTGTGGCCCGCATCGTGCGGACCGCGCTCAAGGCTCGAGGCTTTCCACCCATTCGACGTAGCGCTGAATCTCGAATTTCCGCTCGAGGCCCGCGGCATTCATGTAGCGAATCGTGCCGAAAACAGCCCGCTCGGTCCACGGACGATCGTGCAGGCCAAACAGCCAGGCGACGCTCGTGTAGGAGTTCGCATCCCTTCCGTCGATGAAATACTTGTTGTTGAGACCCAGGATGCGCCGGTAAGCGGCTTCGGGCGACGGTGACCACTCGATGATCTTCTTGCCCCAGTACATGCGCATGTAGTTGTGCATGTAGCCGGTCTTGACCATCTCCTTCATGGCCGCATTCCAGTATGGATCGTGGGTGTTGGCAGCCTCGAGCTTTGCGAGCGAGTAACGATAGGGACGCTCGTCGTCGGCGTGCGCGCGCAGCGTGCGGCGCGCCCAGTCGGGCAGCGCCGCGAACCGGTCGTAGCGGGGCGTGTGCAGCACGAAGTTGATCGACAGCTCACGACGAACGATGAGCTGCTCGAGAAACGCTTCACGGTCCGCAGGAGAGCAGCTCTCGGTGCGGGCGACCTTCAAGCCGGCCTCCACCGCAGAGATCTGGCCGAAATGCAGGTAGGGGCTCAGGCATGAGCAGCGCGGCTCGGCCGGGTCGCTGCGCGTCTCGGAGTACTCCACCAGCCCGCGGCGCGTAAATCGTCCCAGATGCTTGCGCGCTTCGGCCGTGCCGCCGTTGAATCGCGTCACCATCGGAACGTCACGGTCGACGCCCAGGGCCGCCAGCGTCGCCGCAGGCTTGCGCGCATCGAACTCGCTCGCGATTCCGATCGATTTCACCGGCCGCTTGAGCCGGGTCCTCGCAAGCGGGCGCAGGAATTGATCACGAATTCTGAGAATCTTCGGTCGAATGGTGCGGGCAGCGAACTCCGCACGGTCGGAAACCAGATCGACGGGAACCACCACGTCGCCCTCCACCTGCACCACCGGACAGCGCGCCTGGCGGGAAAGCGCGGCGCGCCAGTCGCGCTGGTGGCGGAGATATCCGCGGTCACAGACGAGCGTCGATGCCCCTCGCGCCAGCTCGAGAACGCTGTCGACCGGCTCGCCACGCCGGGTGACGAATGCGATGCCCCGCTTTTTCAGCGCCGCCGCGACCTCCTCGAGGCCCTGCAGCATGAATGCAAAATGCCGCTCGTTGGCCTCCGGATAGTCTTCCATCAGCACGAATACCACCACCACCGGCTGAGCGTGACGATTGGCTTCGCTGACGGCGAACTCGAGCGCCGGATTGTGGGCTTCGCGCTGCGACTGCTGCATCCAGTAAAGCACGTATCGCCCACGTTCGTTCGCCTTGGCGTCGTTGAGCTGCCTGATACGCTCGGGCTCTATCATCGACGTCGAATGCCCCGCTCGAGCTTGCCGATCAACCGCTGCCTCGAAGTCACGGCGCGGCGGTGCCACGCGATCGAGGAACCATCCGATTCAGCCCGTGACATCGAGTGAGCTTCTTCGCGGGATCCGGCGCGCAGCATCGTTGCAGCGTTTCTCAACTCTGCGCGCTCGGAACCACGACCAGCTGCGAGACGACCACATTGGCAGGCTGCTGCACCGCAAACAGCACGCTGCGGGCAATGTCTTCCGGCACCAGGCATTCGCCGAAGTCGTCGTAAAAGCGCTCGGCGCGCGCCTCGTCGTGCCAGCGGTTGAGCGCGAAGCTGGTACGAACCATGCCGGGCAGAATCTCCGTCACCCGAATGCCGGTGCCGGCGAAGTCGAGCCGCAAGGCTTCGCTGAAGCCGTGCACGGCGTGCTTGCTCGCCGAATAGATGGTGCCGGTGGCGTAGGGGGAGATGCCGGCGATGGAGCCGATATTCACGACGTGGCCCCGGTCGCGCGCGATCATCCCCGGGATGACGGCGCGTGTCGCGCGGATCAGGCCGATGACGTTCGTCTCGATGATGTGCGCCCAGGTCTGCGCGCTGCCTTCGTCGAAACGCCGACGCCCGCCCTCGTCGTGTCCGGCGTTGTTGACCAGGATGTCGATCGCACGCCAGTCCTCGGGAAGCCGTGACAGCAGGCCCTCTACCGATGAGGCATCGGTGACGTCGAGCACCAGCGGCCGGGCGGCGCCGCCGATGCGCTCGCACAGCTCCGCCAGCCTGTCTTCGCTGCGGGCGGCACATACGACCCGGTAACCGTTTTCCGCCAGGGTGACGGCGGTGGCTTCGCCAATGCCGCTGCTGGCACCCGTAACGAGAGCGGTACGCCCGCCCGGCTCTGCTGACTCGCTGCCCATCGATGCTCCTCCCCGCTGACCGCTCGACCGTACCCGACATCCCCGTGCATTGCGACCCGCGCCGGCGATCGGCCTCGCGCGGCGCGGGCCATCAGGGTACCCTGAAGCGAGCATGGATTACCTGCCCATTTTCCTCGACCTGCGCGCGAGACGCTGCCTCATCGTCGGCGGTGGCGAGGTGGCGGCACGCAAGACCGATCTGCTGCTGCAGGCCGGGGCCGACGTGCACGCCGTGGCGCCGCGGCTCGCGAGCGCCATGCAATCGCTGCTCGACGAGGGGCGCATCGCGTATCGCGAAGGCGTCTTCCGGGAGTCCGACCTGGACGGCGCACAGCTGGTCATCGCCGCCACCGACGATCGCGACGCGAATGCCCGCGTCGCGGCGCTGGCCGATGCGCGCGGCTTGCCCGTTAACGTCGTTGACGACCCTGCCCTGTGCCGCTTCATCATGCCCGCCATCGTGGATCGGTCTCCGGTGGTGGCGGCCATCTCCACCGGTGGCGTGTCGCCGGTGCTGGCGCGGCTCATTCGCGGGCGCCTCGAAGCGCTCATCCCGGCCGCCTTCGGGCGTCTTGCGGCGCTCGCCGGTGAGTATCGCGACCGGGTCAAGAATCGCATCGTCGATGCGAATGAGCGGCGAAAATTCTGGGAGCGGGTCCTGACCGGCCCCACCGCTGAGCTGATCTACGCGGGACGCGACGCCGACGCGCGCGCATCACTCGACGCGGCGCTCGATTCGGGGGGCAAAGCCGGTGCGCAGACGGGCGAGGTTTATCTCGTCGGCGCCGGCCCGGGGGATCCCGACATGCTGACCTTTCGCGCGTTGCGGCTCATGCAGCAGGCGGATGTCGTCGTTCACGACCGCCTCGTTTCTCAACGCGTCCTCGACCTCACCCGCCGGGACGCCGAGCGCATCTACGCGGGAAAGGAACGCGCCAGTCACACGCTCAGCCAGGAGACCATCAACGCGCTGCTGGTGCGTCTTGCCCGCGAGGGCAAGCGGGTGCTGCGCCTGAAGGGCGGCGATCCGTTCATCTTCGGCCGCGGCGGCGAGGAGATCGAGACCCTCGCGGACGAGGGCATCCCCTTTCAGGTCGTTCCCGGCATTACCGCCGCGTCGGGCTGCGCCGCCTATGCGGGAATACCTCTAACCCATCGCGACCACGCGCACAGCTGCGTGTTCGTAACCGGACACCTGAAGGACGGCACCGTTACCCTCGACTGGCAAAGTCTGGTTCAGCCCTACCAGACCATCGTCATCTACATGGGTCTCATCGGGCTGCCGATTATATGCCGTGAGCTCATCGGCCACGGCATGCCGCCGGACACGCCGGCAGCGCTGGTCGAGCACGGCACGACTGAGAAACAGAGGGTGTTTACCGCGACGCTCGAAAAACTCTCAGAGACGGTGGCGCAAGCGGAAGTGCGTGCGCCGACGCTCATCATCATCGGCGGCGTCGTGACGCTGCGCGACAAGCTCGAATGGTTCGAGTCGGCGGCCGAACGCGCCGCGGGACTCGATCCGCACTTTCTCGCCGACGCCTCGGACTAGAAAACCGGACTGCCTTCGGTCCGGGCCAGTTTCTCCTGCTGCCGGCGAAGCGCGGCGTGCAGCCTGTCAATCTCCTCGTCGCGCTCTCTCACGGCATCGAGAAGCCTGTCGATGAGCGCGCAACCCTGCGCAAAGTGACGGCCCGCCTCCGAGGTGCTGGTCGAGATGGCGGCGGCATCGTCCGCCCATACGATGGACAGCTGCCTCAGACTCTGACGACTGTGCATCATGCCCCTCCAGGTATGCGTAATCGCTATCCGGCAATGTAACGCGATCGAGCGGCGCAATCCATCTTTGCAGAATAGGAATTTAACGAAGGCCAATTGTCGCCATCAGGCCCGGCGCGCCTCCTCGGCGAGCAGCGGCCGCATGGCGCTGAGCCCGGCGATCGGACCTAGCGCCAGCAGCACGAAAAGCCATCGGGTGTCGATGAAGTGCGCTACGTAGCTGAGCAGCTGGATGCTGACGACGGTGATGGAAAAGCCGATGCAGTTCACGATGGTCAGCGCCGAGCCCACCAGCGACTCGGGGGCATTGAGGGCGTTCAGCGCCGAGAACTGCGGCGAGTCGCCGGCGACGGTGATGCCCCAGATGACGAGAAAAACCAGAAACGCAGCGGTCGGTGCGGCAAACAGCAACGGCGAGATCAGGCAGCAGATGCCGGAAAGAGCAAGCTGCGCTGATGCAATACGCGCGCTCCCGAATCTCACGGCGAGCAGTCCTCCCGCCGCACAGCCAATGCTGCCCACGCCGATGATGATAAAAGCCCACAGTGGAATGTTGATGCTGACCACCATGCCGGTGCCCACGTGCGATGCGAGGATCACCGGCACGAAGGCCCAGAAAGCATAGAGCTCCCACATGTGCCCGAAATAACCAAAAGCCGAGGAGCGTAACTTCCTTGATTGAAATATCAGTCTGAGTGCGCCCGGATCGAATTTCGCACCGTGCCTGAGATAGGGTCCGTCCGGCACGAGCGCATACATGAGCAGACCGCCGAAGGCGGCGATGGCCGAAACGCTGACAACCACGCCGGTCCACGGCAGGCTCTTTCCGATACTTGCGAGCAGGTGCGGGAAAGCCGTTCCGAGCACCAGCGCGCCGACCAGGTAACCGAGCGCTCTGCCGAGACCCTGCTGGTACCATCCGGCGGCGATCTTCATTCCGATAGGATAGATTCCGGCAAGGAAGAAACCTGTCAGGAATCGAAACAGCATCAGCGAACCGAGACCGTCGGCGAGCAGATAAACGCTCGCGTTGCACAGCGCGCCGGCGAGCGAGCAAGCCAGAAAGATTCTGCGCGGTGAGAATCTGTCCGAGATTGCCATCACCGCAAACACCAGCGTGCCGCTTATGAAGCCGATCTGCACCGATGACGTCATGTATCCCAGTGCATCGGCTGACAGTTGCCAGAGTCGTTGCAGATCGGGGAGCACGGCGTTTCCCGCGAACCAAAGCGAGGTTGCGGTGAACTGAGAAAAGATAATCGCGGGAAGAATGCGCCGGGGAGGCTTACCCATAGCGTCGCACTTTCGAGGTCGCGCTCAATGCCTCGACCACGCTTCGATAGATAGCAGTGGTCTCCGGGGAGGGTGTCGTCTCGCACTGCGCCATCAGCGCGCGGCGGCAGCTGTCGTACACGTCGACCGCCTCGGCATGGCGTCCGAGCTGACCGCAACAGAGCATCAGGCGTCTGTAGAATCCTTCAGCGAGAGCATCAGCCTCGAGTCCACGGCGGTAAAGACGCGCTGCCTCATCCCAGCGCTCCTCGCCCTCCCAGAAACGGGCGAGCTCACCGACGGCGCGTATGAACTTGTTGCGATATGCCTCGCGCGCGTTCTCGTAACGCGGAGTCTTGCCCTCGTACGACATGAATGCCCCACGATAGATGTCGAAGAGTCTGTCGGTGAGCTCATGCACGCGGGATTGCGCCGGGTGCGACCGCATGAACGAAACACACGAGCGGATATCGTCCACGATGCAATCGAGCGCAGTGACGTCCAGCCAGCAGCAGCTCGCGTCGAGACTCAATCGGCCGTGTTTGAGAACGATGACCTTGTCATGCGCGAGAACCTTGCGAAGACGGTGCAATGCCGTCGTCAGCGATCGATGGGCGCACTCGGCATCGATGCGCGGCCACAGATCGGCAGCCAAGTCTCGTTCCCTGACGTCGTTAGCGCCGAAAGCAATGAGCGCCTTCAACAATTCGATTGGTTTCTGCTGTGGCTTGACAACCGTTTCCAGCGCTTCGTCGTTCTTGAGAATCTGGAACTCCCCCAAAGTGCGAATTCTGATCGGCCATGGCCAGTCTTCAACGCCGAGCGGCGCCTTGTCGGGTATCAATTGCCTGCATCGAATGAGGCTCCTTACATAGTCGACCTCGATTCCCGCTTTGAGCGCGTGCACGCAGAGCTCGGACATGACGCGGGGCTGCCACCAGAGAAAGTGCGTAAAGCCGTATTCACGGCCGAGACCAAACGCGTAACGGAGCGCATTCAAGCCCGCGCGTCTACGCCCGTGCGAGAGCGCGATATGCGCGTAGATCGAGAACGCCGTGAATTCCATCAATCGGTTGTCGATTCCGCGCGCGAGCCTGCGCACGCGGCGCAGATTCGTCACTGTCCGCCGCTCGTCTCCGAGCTCGTGAAAAATCTGCGCCTGCGCCAGCCGGCACAGCAGCTCGTAATACGGACAGCCCGTCTCTACAGCGAGCCGCAAAGCGGTCTTCTGCTCCTGATAGGCATCGACGATGTCTCTGCGAAGCATCGCCAGCCAGGATCGATAATAATGGTAGCTGCAACGATCGAGCCTTCGCGCACCCTCTCGATGCTGGTGCATCTTACCGAGTAGCTCCTCCGCGGATTCCAGATCACCTGCTCCGAGCGCCGCCGCAGCGCCGTTTGAAAGCAGATGATAACGCCACAGATTGACCCCGCTCGCCTGGCCGATCTCGACACCGTCGTAAACTGCCTCGAGACACCGATCATGATTCGCCGTCAGCATGTAGTACATCGACTCGACGTCTTTCAGCACCGCCAGGGCCAGTGGTGTGACGTCGGGTGAGCGGCAGGTGGCGCGCATCTCGTCGATCAGCTCGCGCACGCGCCCGAAACGACCCGTATAGTTGAGCGTGATAGACATGAGAAGCTGAGCCGAGAGGCGCGCATTGGTATCGCTCAGCGCAGCCACGCAACCGAAAGCCTGCTCAGCCCATCCTTTCATGTCGGGATGCTGAGGTTGGCGGAATACGAGCGCCACGAACAAGCTCACCGAAGCGCGAGCAACCGCTACCCTGTCGCTTCCGTCCGGCACGTTGGATAGCAGATTCACGGTCCGCTCGATCCACGGGTCGAGCAAGGACAGGTCGTCGAGCTCGTGAATGATTGCATCGATGGCGCCTGCGCAGGCGAGCAGCCGCCCGCCTCCTTCTGCTCCAGCGCCCTGCTCGAAACCGCGGAAAACACGCTCGTAGAGCAGACGACTCTCGCGGGGTGCGGACGCGAATCGGCAGGCAGCTTTGCAGTAAAAGCACCACGGATCCGCTTCCAGAATCTCGTCGGGGATCTCCTCGAACCAGGTCTCGAGTGTTCCTGCCCGACCGTGGGCGAGCATGTCCTCGGCGTGCTCCAGGGCAAGGCGCTTCAAGCCGTGAAAATCGCCGTCCTCACGCAGCAGCACGGCGGCCTCCTCGGCCTCGCCTGCCGCCTCGAGCACCTCGACCGACAGCCGCCGCAGGCGCCTGTAGTCGCTCGCAGAGCACGATTGCTTGGCACGGGCACGCAGGAATTCGCGCAGCAGAGGATGGTATTGGTAGATGGCCTCCCTGCCACCCGCCTTCAGGGACACGAAATGATGCTCGCGGTGCAGCGTCGGGAGAATCTCACCGGCCTGCGGATCGCCGGTGATGCGCACCGCCATCTCGGCAGTGAGCTCCGGGACATATGCGGTTTCGAGCAGAAGCCGTCGCGTGCGCTCGTCGAAGTTCTGAAAGATTTCTCCAGCCAGATAATCGAACACCACCTGGGGTGCCCGCGAGTTCGGCATCAGGTCGATATTCCCGTTTGCGAGCGAGTGCTCGAGCAACAGCACCAGGCCCGCGGCCCATCCCTCTGTCTTTTGATAGAGCTCGTCGAGCTCGGCCTCGCTGAGTGTTCGTCCCCAAAGGGATACGAGGGCATCGGATTCACAGCGCGTGAGCCGAAGATCCTGCCAGCCGAGCACCTGCAAGGCCCGATTTGCGCGCAGCCGCACCATTTCGGGAGGCGGCTCACCCCGACTGATGATGACGATGCAGCCATCGGGCGGCAGCTCGGCGAGGGCATCGAGAACGACGGCATGAAACGCCGATTGCGAGGAAACGTCCTGGTAGTTGTCCAGGACAATCACGAATGGCGAGTGCAGATGGGCGTATAGAGTTCGGAAATAGCGCCGGGCGAAGGCCGACAGATCGGCGTGATACTCGGTTGTGAACAACGGCAGCGCGCCCGCGGCGGCAGTCTGCGCCATGTAGTAGAAGAACGTCGCGACATCGGAATCGCCGCAATCGAGCTGATACCAACACGACTCGGGGCCGCGCTGCTCGAGGTAGCTCGCGACGAGTGTCGTCTTTCCCGAGCCCGGCGGGCCGGTCACCCATACAACGGCGCTGCGATCGCGCTGATCGAGGACCGAGAACAGGCGCTCGCGGCCAAGCACGCCGGCGAGGCTCGGTCGCGTGATCTTCGCGCGCGAGGCTGGACGCGGATTCGACGCCACGGACTTTCCCCCTTTCCGCAATGGCCATTTTAAGACGCCGGACGCGCTTGGCCAGCGATTTCGCCGCTTTGTAAGTTTCTGGTAAGGGCGACCAGCCGAGCGATCGGGCGCCGCCGCCGCAACCGGCGCCGGGGTGCTCAGCCCGACGCGAGCACCAGGACGCGAATTTCCGTCGGCGTCCCGCCGTTGCAGGGATTGTTGACCTGCGGACAGTTGGAGATAACGGCGAGGGCGTCCATCTCGGCGCGCAGCTCGACGAAGCCGCCCGCCCTCGAAGGGCTTTCGACGAATACCGTGTCCGCCAGCCGCACCTCGTCGTGGACGGGCACGTTGCAGAAGAAGTTGATGTTGGGAACGATGTCCTTGCGGCCGAGGCCGAATCGCGCGAGCGCGCTCAGAAAGTTCTCGCGGCACCCCGGGCAGTCCTGCACGCCATAGAGCATCTCGTTACTCGGTGCGCTGCAGCAGCCGGCGATGGTGTCGTGGGTGCCGCAGGTGTCCTCGGTGATCGTGAATATCGCCCGCGCAACGTCTGAATAAAGCACGTGCCCCTTCGTCAGGCGCAGCGTGCGCGCGGCCTTGAGCGTGTTGGGGGCGTGGTAGCGCTCCTCCGGCGCGTGAGCGTTGTAGCAGAGAAAATCGACACCCTGATTGCCGTGGACGTCGATTATGCGCAGGGATTGACCTTTTTCGATGACCCGCGCCCAGGGCGCGCCCGCCGGCACCGGCTCATCGACGACCGCTCGTGCTGACTGATCACCCATGACATCTCTCCCCGCTTCGGCGTTTATACTGCGCCATCCGGCGAGCTGACGGCAAATCACGCGCACTCTATGGCCGAACCCGAAATACCAACCGAAGCGCAGACCCAGCGCCTCGACAAGTGGCTGTGGGTCGCACGCTTCTTCAAAACCCGTGCTCAGGCGGCCGCCGCCATCACGGGCGGAAAAGTGCAGGTCGCCGGCGAGCGCGTGAAGCCGTCGCGCCGCGTGGGCCCCGGGACCCGCCTCGAGATCCGTCGCGGACCGGTGCGATGGCTGATCGTTGTGCGCGCCGTCGCCGCGCAGCGACGCCCGGCCGAGGAGGCTGCGCGTCTTTACGCGGAGACCGAGGAGAGCATCGCTCACCGGGAGCAGGAAGCCGCACGGCGCAGGCTCGAGGCGGGGGCGCGCCGCGAACGCCTCGGCAAGCCCTCGAAACACGCGCGCCGCGACGCGACCCGGCTCAAATCCCGCGGCACCTAGACGCAGCGGCGCCTGCCTGGCGCTTGACCGGCGCCGGCGGTGGTGGCGTAATACCAAACAACCGTTTGTTTTTTGATTTGAGCGTATGCCAGTCGCCGCACCCGCAGGCACACCCCGGCACGACAACCGGCGTCGGGACGTTCTCGATGCCGCCGCCGGTCTCATCTCCCGGCACGGGTATCACGCCACCTCCATGCGCGACATTGCCCGCGCCACCGGCATGCTGCCAGGGTCCATCTACTATCACTTCGCTTCCAAGGACGCGCTGCTGGTGGCGGTGTACGCCGAGGGCGTGCAGCGCATCGCCGGGCGCGTGGATCGCGTCGTGGCTGCACAGACGACACCCTTGAAGCGTCTGGAGGCAGCCTGCGTCGCGCACCTGGAGATGCTGCTCGCCGACAGCGACTACGCGCAGGTCGTCGTGCGCGTTCTGCCGCAGGACGTGCCGGCGGCGAGCGCACGCCTCACGGCGCTGCGCGACGACTACGAGGCGCGTTTCCGCCGTCTCATTGCCGCGCTCGGGCTGCCGCGCGCCCGCCGGCGCTACGCGCGCCTCACCCTGCTCGGTGCCTTGAACGCTGCCCAGTCCTGGTACCGGCCGGGCGGCGACGCGCCGGCGCGCATCGCGCGGGGCATTCTCGCGTGCCTGCGCGAGCCGCTCGAGGCCGCGAAGCGATGATATCGCGACGCGCGGAGCCGGTGCGCGTGCTCGTCACCAAGCTCGGCCTCGACGGACACGACCGGGGCAGCCGTGTTGTCGCGGCCTTTCTGCGCGATGCCGGCATGGAGGTGATCTACACGAGCCCCTGGCAGGACGTCACCGCGGTCGTGCAGCTCGCGCTCCAGGAGGACGTCGACGTCGTCGGCGTCAGCTCGCTCGCCACCGACCATCTGCTCGTGCCGAAGCTCACCGAGGCCCTCGCGCAAGCGGGACTGGGACACATACGCGTCGTGGTCGGCGGCATCGTGCCCGACGAGGACGAGAGCATGTTGAAGAGATCGGGGGTGAGTCACGTCTTCCACCCGGGAAGCACCCGCGAAGAGATCGTCGCGGAAGTCGACGCACTCGCACGCGCCGCGCGTCGAGAACGTGATGGCGATTGAACGCCAGCGGAGGATCACATGAGTCAGCGACCGATTCAGTTGCCGTTGCCGGGATTCGACACCGCCCGGGCGCGTTGGCAGGACGCCTACAACCAGCAGATGCCTGGAGAGAAAACCCGGCGCAATCGCTCGGGCATCGAGATCCGGCCGCTGTACACCCCGCAGGACTGGCGCGGCGAACGCTATCTCGAGCAACTGGGTTTCCCGGGCGAGGTGCCGATGACCCGCGGTATCTACCCGAGCATGCACCGCGGCCGAACGTGGAGCCAGCGCCAGCTCATCGGGCTCGGGACACCACAGGATTACAACGCGCGGCTCGAGCGAATCCTTGCGGCGGGCGGATCGGCGCTGAGTCTGATTCCATGCAACTCGGTCTACCGCGGCTACGACGCCGACGAGGTGGACGCGCTGCTGCTCGGCACCTGCGGCGCGGTGGTCAACACCGTCGAAGACATGCAAGCCTGCTTCGAGGGCGTCGACATCGGATCGATCTCGACAGCCATGAACGACCCCCTGCCCTTCACGCTGCTGGCACTGCTGCTCGCGGTAGCGAAGCGGCGCGGCGTGCCCTGGAGCAAGGTGACCGGCACCTCGAACCAGAGCGACTACATCTCCCACTTCGTCGCCAACCACATGTTCTTCCGCATCGCGCTGCCGGGCTCGCGGCGGATTCTCGTCGATCACATCGATTTTGCCGCACGCAACCTGCCGGGCTGGAACCCGCTCTCGGTGGTCGGTCAGCACATGCAGCAGGCCGGCGCCACACCCGCCGAGGCCATGGGCCTGACGCTGTCGACCGCGGTGCAGTACGCCGAGGATTGCATCGCGCGGGGCATGGAGCCGGATGTGTTCCTGCCGCGCTTCACTTTCTTCTTCGATATTTCCATGAGCTTCTTCGAGGAGATCGCGAAGATGCGCGCCGGGCGGCGCATCTGGTGCCGGCTCACACGCGAGCGCTTCGGCGCGCGCGATCCGCGTGCCTGGCGTTTCAAGTTTCACGGCCAGACCTCGGGCGTCGACCTGACCCGCCAGCAGCCATTGAACAACATCGCGCGAGTCACGACCCAGGCAATGGCCGGAATTTTCGCAGGACTTCAGTCGCTGCACACCGACTCGTACGACGAGGTGCTGAGCGTGCCCACCGAAGACGCCGCACGTATCGCCGTCAGCACCCAGAACATTCTGCGCGAGGAGGCGCACCTCACCGATGTCATCGATCCGCTCGGTGGCTCGTACTACGTGGAGAGGCTCACCGACGACATGGAGGAGGCGATCATCGCGGTCATGCAGCGCATCGAGGAGGCGGGCGGCATGTACCACGCGGCCGAATCCGGGCTCGTGCAATCGATGATCGGCACCTCCGCGCTCGCCTTTCAGGAGCAGGTCGAGAGCGGCGAGCAGACGATCGTCGGCGTGAATGCCTACCGGGTTGAAGAAAACTCCGACGCGCACGCGCCGCTCGCGCGCCCGCGAGCCGAGGCCATGCAGGCGCAGCTCGACGCCCTCGCCCGCTACAAGCGCGGGCGATCCATGGGCGAGGTGCGAGCCGCGCTCGACAGGCTCGCCCGCAGCGTCGCCGACGAAGGCGACAACGTCTTCGAAAAGGTCGTCGATGCGGCGATTGCCGGCGCTACCCACGGCGAGATCGTCGCAAAGCTGCGCGAGGAGATGGGATTCGGCGAGCCCCTGGTGCAGGTGTGAGCCAGGCCCTCTCCCGGACCGAGCGCATCGCCGCGCTGATGAACGGCGACCCGGCCGCGCTGGCCCGCGCCATCAGCGACGTCGAACGCCAGCGACCGGCCGCGCGCAGCACGCTCGAGGCCATCCAGCCCCATCTCGGCCGTGCCCGGGTCATTGGCGTCACGGGCGTGCCCGGTGCCGGTAAGTCGACGCTGATATCGCGCTATGTCACCGAGCTCAGGCGTGCCGGGCGGCGCGTCGGCGTCGTCGCGGTCGACCCCAGCAGCCCGATCTCCGGCGGCGCGGTGCTCGGCGATCGCATTCGCATGGCCGAGCACGCGACCGACCCCGGAGTCTTCGTCCGCTCGCTCGCCTCGCGCGGTCACGCCGGCGGGCTTTCGCCGACAGCGACCCATGTCGTGGATCTCATGGATGCCGCCGGATGGGACCGCATCATCGTCGAGACCGTCGGCGCCGGACAGGGCGAGGTCGACATCGCGGACGCCGCCGACGTGCGCATCGTGGTGTCCGCTCCCGGACTCGGCGACGACGTGCAGGCGCTCAAGGCGGGCATTCTGGAGATCGCCGACGTTCTCGTGGTCAACAAAGCCGATCTCGCCGGCGCGGATCAGACCGCAGCACAGCTCGCGTCCATGCTTGCGCTGCGCGCCGAGCACGCCCGGGACGTAAGCATCTGCAAAACGACGGCGACCACCGGCCAAGGCGTCGCCGAGCTTGCCGTCATCGTCGAGACCCGGCTTGCCGCGGGCGATTCGCGACGCGGCTGCGCCGCACAACGCGCGCGCCGCATGGTGGCGACGGCCGCCGGGAATCTGCTCACCAGGGAGCTGCGCGAGCTCGAAGCGCCATGGCTGCAGGAGATCTGCGAGAGGCTGCAGCGTGGGCAAAGCGATCTGGAGAGCGCCGCGCGGGCCGTGCTGCGCTCGGCAAAGCTCGTCGATGAATGACATCGGCAAGCGCGTGAAGGGTTTGGCGGCTCGCGACGCCTTCGTCGCGTATCTCGGGGCGGAGTGCGTGGACGCGGGGCCGGGGATGGCCGTCGTGCGCATGACGGTCGGCGAGCAGCACGTGAACTTCAACGGCACCTGCCACGGCGGCGTGCTCTTCTCGCTCGCCGACACCGCCTTCGGCCTGGCGTCCAACTCCCACGGCCGGGTCGCCGCGGCCGTCGGTGCTCATATCGGCTTCACCGCGCCGGTGCGCGTGGGCGACACGCTGATCGCCACCGCAACCGAGCTGAGCCGCAGCAATCGCATCGGCACTTACCGCGTGGACGTGCGCACGAGCGACGACGCCACGGTGGCGACATTCACGGGAACGGTCTACATCGCTGAGCGCGAGCACCCCTAGGGGGAGCCCGGGCAGGCGCGCTCTGGCGCGCGTCTCACGTGTCCGCTTCGAGATCCCGCGCGAACGCCATCGCCGAAGCGGCCATCTGGGAGGCCCGGCTCTGCAGCGCCAGAGCTTCCCGTCGAAGCGCTTCCCACTTGGGCTTCAACGCTTGTTCGCGCGCCTCGAGCTCCCGCTCGCGCTCCCGAAGCGCCTCGGCGCGGGCTTCGAGCGCCTTGCTCTGCAGCCGGACCGCGGCCTTCGCCTCGGCAATCTCATCGCGCACGCGCTCCGATTCGACTTGCGCCGCCTTTGCGGCCGCGATCGCCTTGTCCGCCTCTTCCCGGGCGGCGCGAAATTCCGCGGTGTGTTTTTTGAGCTTATCCAGCTGCTTGCGAAGCGTTCTGTCGTCGCCGAGCATCTCGAGGAGCTGCTTCGCTTCGGACAATGCAGCCAGGGACGGCGGGATCTTGTTGGCTACCCCTATCATCCGGTTCCCCCTTTCCAGGGGATTCATCCTACGAGATATGTGCACGTCGCGGAAGCCACCCGCTCGTCTCTGTCGTTGTGCAGCTCCGCGTAGATGACGGCAATGCGATTTCCCGAGCGAATCACCCGCGCGGTGGCAACGAACGACTCTCCGGATCCCGGCAGCAGATAGTCGACGCGCATGTCGATGGTGCCCAGCCGCGAGAAGCGCTCCATCTTGTCCTCGAGGCTGCTGCTGCGGATACGCTTGGCGACGCCGAGAAAGGCCATCAATCCGGCGGTCACATCGAGGGTCGCCGAGATCACCCCGCCGTGAAGAATATTGCGCATGTAGTTGCCGACCAGATCGTCGCGCATTTTGAAACCGAGCCGCACCTGCTCGTCGGCGAGCTCCTTGATTTCCAGGCCAAGTAGCTGATTGAAGGGAATTTTCGAGAACAGATCGCGCACGACGCGATAGACGTCGGCGTGATCCCTGTGCGTCATACGCGGAGCAGTCGCCCGTGCCGGAGCCTCAGGCTCCGATCATCAGGGACTTGAGGTTGGCGGCTGCCAGAAGACCGACGAGGATGATCAGGCTGGAAACGACCAGCACCGACAACCCCAGCACCACCACCGAGGCGAGCGTGCGCGGCGCGCGGTCGAACACGATGCCCTTGTTGACCCAGGTGAGAACGGCGACCAGCAGGGGAATGGAAAGGAAGAACAGACCGCCGATGACGAGATTCGAACCGACGGCCACCTCGGCGACGACCAGCACCAGGCAGGCGCCCCAGAACGCCGTCGCCACCGAAAGGTTCTGTCGACAGCTGCGCATGATTGGGTCACTGCTGCTCATCGCTGCCTCCCGGGGCTAACTCTAGATGACCGCGTCCGGCCGGGCAATCGGCACCTCCACAGCTTGCATCCCGTCACCCCGCGGTTATAGTAGCGCTCCCCCGGATGCTGCACGCCGGGGTGCCCCCGAGGGAGACAGCCGTGCACCCCAAACCTCTGACCGCCAAGGAAGCCTGGCAGCTGCTCCGGGACGAGCCGCGCGCGGTGCTGGTGGACATCCGCTCGACCATGGAGTTTCTTTTCGTCGGTCACCCCCGCGGCGCCCTGCACGTCGCCTGGATCGACGAGCCCGAGTGGACCGTCAATCCGCACTTCGTCACCGACGTGCGCAAGGTGATGCTCGGCGGCGCTACCGCCCACGGGGAGATTGCCGGCGCGCCGGTGATCCTCATCTGTCGCAGCGGCAAGCGCTCAATCGATGCCGGCATCGCTCTTCTGGAGGCCGGCTTCAGCGCCGTGTACCACGTCGATGAAGGCTTCGAGGGCGACCTCGACGAGCACCACCAACGCAGCTCGCTCGGTGGCTGGCGCTATCACGGCTTGCCGTGGGAGCAGTGCTGACGATCTGAACGGCTGGAACGCCGTCCTCTGCGGTGTGGACCCGGATCTACGCACCCCGTGGCCAGAGCCACGCGGCGCCGCGCACGCCGCTCGCATCGCCGTGGACCGGTGGACGCAGGGGCGTATCCACCCGGTCGGAGAATACGAACTCGCCCCACAGACGGGGCACGCTCTCGTAGAGGCGCGTGATCGCCGACAGCCCGCCGCCGAGCACGATGACGTCCGGGTCGAGGATATTGATGACGTGCGCGAGGCCGCGCGCGAGGCGATGCTCGTAGCGAATCAGGCAGGCCTCGGCCCGCTGCTCGCCGGACGCGGCAAGGCGCACGATCTCCGCGGCGCTCGACGCTGCCTCCGATCCCTCCCGGTAGTCTCTCTCGAGACCCGGTCCGGACAGAAAGGTCTCGATGCAGCCGTGGCGTCCACAGTAGCAGCGCAGCCCCGGCAGCTCGCTCGCCCGGGGCCAGGGCAACGGATTGTGTCCCCATTCCCCGGCAATGGCCTGGCGCCCGGCAATCACCCGGCCCTCGATGACGATACCGCCGCCAACGCCCGTGCCCAGAATCACACCGAAGACTGTCCGCGCGCCTTTCGCGGCTCCGTCCACGGCCTCGGAGAGCGCAAAGCAGTTGGCATCGTTGGCGACACGGATGCGGCGATCGAGGGCATCGCTCAGATCCGCGTCGAGGCGCTCGCCGATGAGGCGCGTGGAGTTGGCGTTCTTGACGAGCCCCGTGTGCGGAGAGATCGCGCCCGGGGTCGCAACGCCGACCGATGCGCGTTCTCCAACCTCTGATTCCAGGTCCTCGACCAGCTCCACGATCGCGCGCAGCAGGTCCGCGTAGCTCTCCCGGGGCGTCGGGCGGCGGCGGCGCGTGACAATCTCGCCCTCATCGCCGAGAACGACCGCTTCTATCTTGGTGCCGCCGAGATCGACGCCGATGCGCATCTCAGACCCCGACGTTGAGTATGCGGCTCATGCGGTCCAGAATCATTGAGAATGCTGAGTCAATTCCAGTCCTTGCGCGTGATCGTCCAGCCCTTCGTGCAGATCTGTCTGCTGCGACAGGGGCCCCAGGACCTGCCTACCTCGGGCATTTTACTGGCCATCACACTGAGCGCCTACACGTTACTGACGGCGCTGCTCTCCAACGTGTCCATGAGCGCGGCCAACGCCGTCGTCTGGGGACTGATCAGCACGGTGCTGATGGTGGCCTTCACGGTGATACTTCTGTCCGTGCAACGTCGCCCCGCACGGCTCGTGCAGACCCTTGCGGCGCTCGCCGGCACGGGTGCCCTGTTGACGCTCATCGCGCTGCCCGTGTTCGGCTGGCTGCATGGCGCCGATCTGAAGGCCGGCGAAGGCGCCCTCGCGTGGCTCATCGTTGTCGTGCTCACGCTCTGGAGCCTGGCGGTCACCGGACACATCCTCCGACACGCGCTTTCCGTCCCGTACTTTGTCGGCTTGGTGCTCGCGGTGGTGTTCTATCTTATATCCGTCTCGGTATTCAGAACGCTGTTTCCCGCCGCCGCCTGATCCGCTCCGCCATGCGCATCCACATCCTCGGCATCTGCGGCACGTTCATGGCCGGCATCGCGCGCCTCGCGCGCGAGCTCGGTTTCTCGGTGACCGGCTCCGATGCCAACGCCTACCCGCCCATGAGCGAGCAGCTGGCGGCGCTCGGCATCGACGTCATGGAGGGCTACGACCCGGCCCACCTGGACCCGGTACCGGACTGCGTCGTCATCGGCAATGCAATGACCCGCGGTAACCCGGCGGTCGAGCACGTCCTCGATCACGCTCTGCCGTTCACCTCCGGGCCCGCCTGGCTCGCCGAGCACGTGCTCGCGGGTCGCTGGGTGCTGGCGGTCGCCGGGACGCACGGCAAGACCACCGCCGCCAGCATGCTCGCCTGGATCCTCGAGCACGCCGGACTCGCCCCGGGATTCCTCATCGGCGGCGTTCCGGAGAACTTCGGCGTGTCCTCGCGCATGGGCGAGCGCTATTTCGTTGTCGAGGCGGACGAGTACGACAGCGNNGAGTACGACACGGCCTTCTTCGACAAGCGCTCGAAGTTCGTCCACTACCTGCCGAGGACGCTGGTGGTGAATAATCTCGAATTCGACCATGCCGACATCTTCGAGGATCTCGCCGCGATAAGCCGGCAGTTCCACCATCTGGTGAGAACGGTGCCTTCGAACGGACGCATTCTGCGCCCGATTCCCGATGCCGAAATCGATCGACTCATGGACATGGGTTGCTGGACGCCCCTCGAGACGTTCACGACGAGCGCCGCCTCAGCCGACTGGCGGGCGAACATGACCAGTGCCGACGGCGCCACCTTCGAGGTGGCGCGCAGCGGCGTCACCCTCGGCTCGGTGAGCTGGCCGCTGATAGGCCGGCACAACGTGTGCAACGCGTTGGCGGCGATCGGCGCAGCCGCGCACGCGGGCGTTGATCCGGCCGACGCCTGCGCGGCGCTCGCGACCTTTCGCAATGTCAAGCGGCGCCTCGAGGTGCGCGGCATGATCGATGGTGTGACCGTCTACGACGATTTCGCCCATCACCCGACCGCCATCGGTGCGACGCTCGCGGCGCTTCGCAGCCACATCGGCGCCGGGCGTATCATCGCCGTGCTCGACCCGGCGTCCAACACCATGCGCAGCGGCGCGCACAAGGACACACTTGGCGCTGCCCTCGCCGCCGCCGACACGGCCTGGATCTACCGCTCCCCGTCCATCGCGTGGAACATCGAGACGCTCGAGCAGACGCCCGGCGCCGATATTCGCTTGCGCGACGACGTCGAGGCGTTGGTTCACGCAGTGAGCGAGCAGGCAACGAGCGACGATCACGTACTCGTCATGAGCAACAGCGGATTCCAGGGCTTCCATCAGCGCCTGATGAACGCACTCAGCGAGCGGCATCGATGACCATCGCGCAGGAAAACCTGGACGTCGCCCTTTTCCCGGTGCACTCGGTCCTGTTTCCCGGCGGACCGGTTTCTTTGCGTATCTTCGAGCCGCGCTACCTCGATCTGGTGAGCGCGTGCCTTCGCAACGACGAGCCCTTCGGAGTCTGCCTCATCCAGAGCGGCCAGGAAGCGGGCGATGCGGCCATGCCGCACCTCACCGGGACCTTTGCCCAAATCGTCGACTGGAATCGCGGCGACGACGGGCTGCTCTCGATCAGCGCGCGCGGCGGGCAGCGTTTTCGCGTGCAGGAAACGCGCATCGAGCCCAACCAGCTGCTGCGCGGCACCGTTCAGCCGCTGCCTGCCGAACCCGAGAAACCGCTTCCCGACGACTGCCGTTACATGACCGACGTGCTCGAACAGATTTTCGAACATGCCTCCGAGATCTACAAAGATCTGCCCAGACGGCCCGACGACGCGTCGTGGGTAGGCTACCGCCTGGCGGAGATCCTCTCGCTGCCGCTGGTGCGCCGTCAGTACTTTCTCGAGCTCGAGGATCCGCTCCTGCGGCTCAGCCAGCTCGACCAGATCATGCGCGCCATGTCGGAGTCGGCCGACGACGACGACTGAAGGAGTCTGAGCCAATCGGCAGCGCATCTGTTAAGCTCCGCGCTCGGGCTGTTTGCACCGCAAACCGCCCCGAAAGGAAGTCATCGAGTGAGCAACGAGAAACGCCGCCACAACGCATTGCCTGAAGGTTACAGGCTGCATTGGTACGAGATTCACACGATTCTCGGCCGCGGCGGCTTCGGCATCACGTATCTCGCCCTCGATACAAACCTCAATCACGAGGTGGCCATCAAGGAGTTTCTGCCGACGGATCTTGCAATGAGGGCATCGGACAGCTCCATTCACCCGATATCCGACGAGCACACCGAGATTTTCGAGTGGGGGCTCAACCGTTTCATCAATGAGGCGCAGACGCTCGCCCAGTTTCGCCATCCCAACATCGTTCTCGTGCACAGTGTTTTCGAGGCCAACGGCACGGCCTACATGGTCATGGAGTACGAGAAGGGTGAGAGCCTCGAGGAGGCCTTCAACCAGAGACGCCTGACAACCGAGAAGGAGTTGCTCGGCATCCTGTTTCCGCTCATGGACGGCCTGCAGCGGATCCACGAGTCGGGCTTCGTGCACCGCGATATCAAGCCGAAAAACATTTATCTTCGCGCAGACGGCCGGCCCATCCTGCTCGATTTCGGCTCTGCGCGTCAGGCACTTGGCGTCGAGACACGCACGCTGACGACACTGGTCTCACCCGGTTACGCGCCGTTCGAGCAGTACAACGCCACCCGAGAGAGCGACAAGCAGGGTCCCTGGACGGACATTTACGCTCTCGGCGCGACCATCTACCGGGGCATGTCCGGTAAGTCGCCGGTCGATGCCCTGGCTCGAGCCAACGCAAAGCTCGAGAACAATCGGGACATCCTCGAGCCGGCGGTCGACCTCGGCCGGGACAAGTTCTCACACCGGTTTCTCGAGGCTATCGACAGGGCGCTCTGCTTTACTCCCGAAGAGCGGCCGCAATCCATTGCCGAATGGCGCGCCATGTTCCCGGACTCCGGTGGTGACAACGTCCAGGTGGCGCCGGCGGGCGTCGGAACAGCGAACAGGCCCCGCCAGCCAATCGATCGTGACGCGCCCACGCAAGTCTCGCCGGATACCGCAGCGCAGACTCGATTCACCGAGGATGGCACGCTCATCGTCGGCGGCGCAGCTGCGCCTCCCTCCGCTGCAGCCACGGCCAAATCACCGCTGAGAAGCCCGATCGTTATCCTCGTCGCGCTGGTTGCCGTCATAGGTATCGCCATCGGCGTGTGGCGGTTGCAGCCGACTACCCCCACCGCGCCGGACATGGAGGCGAAACCGACAACGCCAGAGGTCGAATCTCGCCCGACGGCCGTCACCGCCCCGAAAGCCGCGTCTGCGAAACCCTCGATGGCGGAGGTGACCGCCATCCTCGGCTCCATACCGTGCTCGATTCTGCAAGCGTCGATCAACGACCGAAGCGTGTTGCTACGGGGTTATGTCGCAGGCTCGGCCTTCATGCAGCGTGTGGTGACGAGCCTCAACAGCCTCGAGGGTGTCGCCGAGGTCAAGAGCACGGTGGAGGAAGTTCCAACGGTTTTCTGTCAAACGCTCGAGCTCTATGCCCCGCTTATCGAAGCGAACCGGGACGCCGGCCACGGGACGGCGATCAGCACGCCGAATGCCGACAATGTTTTCGTGGAGGGAGAAAGGCTCATTGCCAATCTCAAAGCACCAACCTTCAAGTCATGGCTCTATATCGACTACTTCGCACATGACGGCAGCGTCGTGCACATGATGCCGAGCCCCGGAGAAGAATTTAACGAGGCCGATCCGCGCGAATCTTTTCAGATCGGGGAACCCGGCGATATCGGACTGTGGGAGGTGGCCCCTCCGTTCGGCACCGAGATCGTCGTGATGCTGGCGACATCGGCGCCCGTGTTCGAGGGTGCGCGCGGACAGCTGGAGGAAGCTGCAGATTATCGGGCGGCGCTGCGAAAACGGCTGGCAGCCCTCGAATCGGCGTCGAACGCCGCCAGGATCTCAGCGGACCTGGTGGTCATCAGGACCACGCCGAAGTCCTGAAAGTAAAAACCTATTTCATGGCGCGCGCGACGCGGAAACCGTTCAGCACGTAGCGCACGTCGTGGTCGTAGGTGAAGCGGCTTGCCGATCGGGCATAGTCCGGATCATTGCGCCAGGAACCGCCCCTCAGAACCCGCGACTGGCAATTGGATTTGCCGCGCGCGCTGCCGTCCTGCGGTGCGCCTCTATAGGAGTCGAACCAGCAATCGGCCACCCATTCCCAGACGCTGCCGTTCATGCCCTGCAAGCCGAAAGCGTTCGCCGCGAATGTGTCCACCGCAGCCGGTCTCTTCTTGTTCCACTCGCCGCCGCAGTTCTTGCAGTTGGCCCGTCCCTTGCCGACGTCGTCACCCCACCAGTACTCGGACGTAGTGCCTGCCCGCGCCGCGTATTCCCACTCGGCTTCCGACGGCAGACGGTACTGCTTGCCCGTTTTCTGACTCAGCCATTTCACGTACTGCTCAGCGTCGAGCCAGCTCAGGTTGTATACCGGTGAAGTGTCGGTCATCCCCTTGCGCGTAGGCAGATACTTGCAGCCGCCCGCCGCGTGGCAGGCCTTCCACTCGGCAACCGTCACTTCGAAGCGCCCGATGGCGAACGGGTAGTCGATGCTGACCTTGTGTGCGGGCTGCTCGCTGATGTCGCCCTTTCGGCTGCCCATGGTGAAGCTGCCGGCGGGCAGCGCGATCATCTCGGGGCACGCGTCGCAATCCCTGAATGTCTCGACCGCGGATGGCTTGGTGCCGGCGACCTTGGCCTCTGCTGCACGGCGCGCCGCTTCCGCTGCTGCAGCCGCCGCGGCCGCCTGCTCTGCCTCGCGGCGCGCTTTCTCCGCCGCCGCGGCCTCGGCGGCCGCCTTTCGCTCGGCCTCCCGCGCGGCTGCCTGGCGGGCGGCCTCCTCGGCCGCCGCCTTCTCGGCCGCTCGGCGGGCAGCCTCCTCGGCTGCCGCCTGCTCCTTGGCTCGGCGCGCGGCCTCCTCGGCCTGCGCTCTCTCGGCCGCGAGGCGGGCAGCCTCCTCGGCGGCGGCCTTCTCCTGCGCCCTGCGCTCGGCCTCTGCCGCAGCCGCCTTCCTTTCCGCCTCTCGGGCCGCGGCCTCGGCCGCCGCAGCGGCAGCCGCTTTCTCGGCGGCGGCCTTCTCGGCGGCGGCGCGCTCGGCGGCGGCGCGCTCGGCGCCGCGTTTGACCTCCTCGATCAGCTCACCGAACACGAAGCCGCTCCTGCCGTCCGTGGTCTCGATGCGGTACCAGTCACTGTCGGTGACCTTGCCGGTAACGATGATTCGATTGCCGGCGTTGAGGGTGCCGAGATTCTTGCTCGTCGCGTCCGGCTGCTCGCGCAGTCGCGCGTTCTTGAGCACCTTGTACTCCGCATCCATGTCCTCGACCGACGGCCCCGCGTCCTCGCGCTCCTGGCTCTGCTGCTCGCGCAGGCTTCTGGCACGCGCCCTTGCCAGCGGCGCGAAGCGCCCGTTCGGATACGCCTCGAGGTAGGCCTCGTAATCGGCCGCGTTGTCGCTGTCCTTGATGGAGTCCCAGAACAGGAGCTCGAAGCGCTCCGGACTCTCCTTGGGGACGATGGCGGCACGCACCGGATCGGACAACGAGACGCCGCCCGCGATAAACACGGTCGCAATGGCTGCGAGTAAGGTTGCGCGCACGATCACCGCAGATAGCCGGAGAGAAGATAGACGTTAAACATCGCACCCCCGATGCAATGCTCGGCTCGAATACGCATTCGTAAAGGCTTGATTATAGCGCCTTTGGTATACCCCGCAACGCGGCGCCGCGCAATCGACGTCCTCCACGCGCTTTCAGCGAGCGCTCGATCTGCGCACCCGCCGCTTGCCGCGAAGTCGTTTGAGAGTATGCTAAGGTCTCGCGTGAGAGCAAGCAGAGCAGGGAGAGGAGGGGCAGATGAAAAGAAGCATTTTGGTAGCAACGATGCTGACTGCGCTGATACCCGGTCTCGCAGTTGCCGGAGACACACCCGCACCAGCCGGTGCAAAGGTCTACTTTATCTGGCCAAAAGACGGCCAGACGATAAAGGGCGGAAAGTTCTGGGCGCGATTCGGACTACGCGAAATGGGCGTTGCGCCGGCCGGCGTCGAGAAGCGATTCACCGGGCACCACCACCTGATCATCGATGCGGATCTCCCACCTTTCGACGAGGAGATACCGGCGAGCAAAAATCACGTGCATTACGGCAAAGGTTATTCAGAGGCCCGCGTGGAGCTTCCGCCGGGCAAGCACACGCTGCAGCTGCTGTTCGCGGACCACAACCACATTCCCCACAACCCGCCCGTGTATTCGGAGAAGATCACAGTTTACGTCCCCGCTGATTGAGGGGGGCCGGTAAAGCGAGGCATTTGACGATGAAAACGATGAAGATTTCGATCGCACTGGCCGCTCTGATCGCCAGCGGCGTAGCCGTGGCCGGGGACTCGCCAGCACCCACGAACGCCTACCTGTATATCGGCTGGCCAAACGACGGCGAAGTCATTCGCGCCGAGTCGTTCCGAGTGTGGTTCGGACTGCGCAAGATGGGAGTGGCCCCAGCCGGTGTCGAAAAATCCATGACAGGACACCACCACCTGCTTGTCGACGCTCCACTGCCGCCAATGGACGAAGAGATCCCTGCAAGCAAGAACCATGTCCACTTCGGCAAGGGTCAGACGGAGACTAGGCTCTCACTGCCGCCCGGCAAGCATACGCTGCAGCTATTGATGGGCGACTACAATCACGTGCCGCATAATCCGCCGGTCATGTCGAGGAAGATCACCATCACCGTAAAATAATCAAAATAATCAGGGCGCATCAATCCGGCGGTGCTCGCCGCCGGATACGCTCTGCAGTGCTGCGTCGAGCCAGCGCGTCGGCAGCACGCGACGCAGGAACCCGAACGCATAAGTCGGCACGGTGACGTAGTAGCGCGGCCTGGGTCGTCTGCTCTCGAGCGCGCGAACGACCTTGTCGAGCACCGCCTCGCCCGGGAGCGTAAACGGCTCGGAGGAGTCCTGCTTCGCGAGCCTGGCCTCCACCCTCCGATACGATTCCCGATGGACGCTGTTCTCAACGTCGATATTCGCCTTGAAAGCAGCATAGGAATTCTGCCGGAAGCGGCTCTCGATGGGACCTGGCTCGATCAACGATACGTAGACACCGCTGCCGCTGAGCTCCATTCGCAGCGTGTCGGTGAGTCCCTCGAGCGCGAACTTGCTCGCGTTGTAGGCGCCGCGCCAGTTCAGCGCCACCAGGCCCAGCACCGAGCTGTTCTGGATGATGCGTCCGTATCCCTGGCGGCGCATGACCGGCAGCACGCCGCAGGTGAGCTCGTGCCAGCCGAAGAAGTTGGTCTCGAAAACGTCCCGCAGCACGTCGGTCGCGAGATCCTCGACCGCGCCAGGCTGGCCGTAGGCGCCGTTGTTGAACAGGGCGTACAGCGTCCCGCCGGTACGCTCGAGCACCGTCTCCAACGCGGCTCTCATGGATTCCGAGTCGCGCAGATCGAGCCTCACGGCCTCGAAGCCTTCGTCGGCGAGGCGGGCTACGTCGACGTCTGCGCGCGCGCTCGCGAACACCCGGTAACCCCGCGCCTTCAACCCGCGCGCCACGCATTCGCCGATGCCGCTCGAGCATCCCGTGATGAGTACCGCCTTGTCGTAATTGCTGCCGGCCATCATTCACTCGCCCTGCACGGTGACGGTAACGCGGCGACGGAACGGCGAGTTGCGATGCTCCCACAGGTAGACGCCCTGCCAGGAGCCGAGGGCGCAACGCCCGGCGACGACGGGGATGCTCAACGCCGAGTGAGTCAGCACCGATCGCACGTGGGCCGGCATATCATCGGGGCCTTCGGTCGTGTGCGTGAACATCGGATCGCCATCCGGAACAGCGCGGGCCATGAACGTTTCGAGATCCCTGCGCACCGCCGGATCGGCATTCTCGCAGAGCATCAGCGACGCGCTGGTGTGGTGAATGAACACGTGGCAGAGCCCCCGCTCGATGCCGCCGGCGGCGACCACGCGTCGCACCTCCCCGGTCACGTCGTAGGTCCCCCGCCCGGAAGTGGCGACCTCGAAGCTGTCCTGATGCAGCATTTTCGTCGTCTCTAAAGATGCTCGCGCCGCCGCGTAGCCTGCATCCTTCACCGTGCATTGGCAAGGGCCGCCTCCTGCGAGCACCTGCGCGCGGGACGCTCACGGCATACAATGGCCTCGGCAAAAACCATGACACCGCAACGCTTCAAAAAGCTCCGGCGCGTGCTCGACAGCCGCCAGCCCGATCTCACGGTGCTGCTCGACAACGTGCACAAAGCCCACAATTTCTCCGCCATCCTGAGAAGCTGCGACGCTGTCGGTGTATTCGAGGCACACGCCGTGTGGCCGGACCCGACGCTGCGCCCCAGTCACCTGACCTCCGGCGGCACCCGCAAATGGGTTGGCATCCGTACTCACCCGGATATCGACTCTGCGCTCGCCGAACTGCGCGAGCGCGGATTTCAGCTAATCGCTGCGCACCCCGCGGAAAACGCACGCGATTATCGCGACGTCGATTACACCCGCCCGACTGCGCTCGTTCTCGGCGCCGAGCTCGAGGGACTCGGCGGCGCTGCGCTCGCGGGCTCGGATCTGCAGATATGCGTGCCCATGATGGGGATGGTGGAATCGCTGAACGTCTCGGTTGCCGCCGCGACCATTCTCTTCGAGGCCCAGCGCCAGCGTGCGAGCGCCAACCTGTATGCAGAGAGTCGTCTGAAACCCGAGGTCTACGCGAGCACGCTGTTCGAATGGGCTCACCCCGCCGTCGCCCGCTACTGCCGCCGGCGCGGCTTCGCCTATCCGGAGCTCGACGAAGACGGCGAAATCTCGGGCCCGATACCGACGCGATGATCGTGCATGTCGGGAACGCGACGTCTCGACACGGCCATCTCTGAAAATTCTAAGCGAGACCTCGTCGCACGAAGGCGTTGTGAGTCCCGCGCAACATTGTCGACACCGATTAATGGGGATCACCATTGAGCAGCGCCGAAGATTGGGCACGTCCCACCGCCCGCGGCCCGGTCGGAGTGATAGATGCTCGCAGCACATTGCACACCCGGACACGATGTGCCCCCGGCGTCGATATCCTTTATGATGGCCACCGCGCTGATAATGACGACCGCGCGGCAGCACCCGCGGGACTTCGCCTGATTACGCCTGAGGAATTCGAGAGGACAGCAATGAAAACGACTTACTCCTACGCCTGCAAGGACTATCCCGGCATGGAAGAATGTCCGGGACGATTCTACGCCGAGACAGTCGACGAGGTGTGGAAACTCATGGAATTACACGCTTCGGTCGCGCACGGAGAAGATCCCTCCACCTGGTCCGAGGAAGACAGAGCGCAGCTGAGAACGCTCATCAAAGCCGAAACCTGAGCACCTGTTCCAGCAGCTGCACGCCTCGAGCAGGCGCAGGGCCGGGGTCAGGACGCTTCGGCCGCGAGCCGCGCGAGCGCTGCGTCACGCTCCTCTCTGGACAACCGGGAAAGCGCCTCGGCTGCCTGGTGGAACTTGCCCATGTCGCCATGCTGCTCAGCGAGCAACCGCTCGAATGCGGGCACGTGCACGTTGTATGCAGTCAAAAGCGCAAGCTTTGCATTGTTCAGGCCGTTGGCGAACCATTCGTCGTAGCCGGCGTAGCCCCCCCACGAGGCCTTGAGCTGCGCGTAACCGTCGCGTAGAGCGCCGAACAGGCGCTCTTTCTCGCGGACTTTCATGGCATCGTCCATCTGCGAAGCGTAGAGCGCTTCGAGCTTATCCCGAGTCGAGAGAACGAGCGTGAGAAAACCCTCTTGCCGCTCGTGCTCCACCGCGTAGGCCTCCAGCATCGCCGGCGTGCCGTTGCGTGCGAGCCACCGCCGCACGCCCTCGCGTTCGACCGCGACGGCATAGGACTCGTTGAACGCGGTGTCACCGGTTACGAACAGACGCTGGTGAGCGAGCTCATGGAAGAGTGTGCCGGCAAAACGATACTCTGAATCGAAAAGAATCGTGTTGAGAATCGGATCATCGAACCAGCCCAGGGTCGAGTAGGCACGCGCACCCGCGATGGCGACATCCATACCCTCGGCTGCAAGCTGCTCGCCATATCTGCGCGCCTCGGACTCGTCGAAGTACCCGCGGTAGGCGACGCAGCCGACGACGACGAAGCACCACGTTTTCGCCGTCAGGGACAGAGCCGGAGTCGCCACCACGTTCCAGGTGACGTAGGGCTTTCCAACGTCCACATAACTTCGATAGCTTCCGTTGTCGGGTAATGCGAGCTCTTCGGTCGCATACTCTCGAATGGCTTTGGCGCGCTCGAGCTTGGACTTCAGCTCGGGCGGCGTCGATGCGTCCTCGACGAGCGAGCCGATGTCTTTTCGCTTCGACATCAGGTCGAGATGACCGCCGATGGATTGCGCGTAGTAGCCGGCTGTCGTGCAGCCTCCAAGCAACGCCAGCGTACCCGCCACCAGCGCAGCGAGTGCCATCCGCGATCGATTTCCGACCTTCCCGGCAGTCATTATTCAGAGCAACGGCTCAAGATGCGGCCAGACGTTGTCCAGCATCAGCGGCTGCGCTTCCGCGCGCGGGTGCACGCCGTCGTCCTGCATCAGCGCGTCGACGCCGCCCACGCCTTCGAGGAGAAAAGGGACCCAGGGCACGCTGTGGCGATCGGCAAGGTCTGCGTATATCGCGTGGAATGCATTGTTGTAAGCGGGACCGTAATTCGGCGGCAAGCGCATGCCGAGCAGCAGCACGCGTGCTCCGGAGCTTCGCGATTCGACAATTATCCGCTCGAGATTCCGCCGCGTCACCGAGAGCGGCAGTCCGCGCAATCCGTCGTTACCACCGAGCTCGACCACGACGACGTCGGGCCGGTGCTTGGCGAGCGCTGCGGGTAGGCGCGTCGCGCCGCCCTCGGTGGTGTCGCCGCTGATGCTCGCGTTGACCACGCGATAGCCTTCGCTCTGCTCGTCCAGGCGATTCTGCAGCAGCTGCACCCAGCCGCTCTGCACGTCGAAACCGTAAGCGCTGCTCAGGCTGTCGCCGAGCACGAGAATGACGCCGCCCGCGGCATGTGCGGGAACACCCTGCACGGCCGCCAGCAGCGTAAGCAGAACCAGACGACCGGCGAGCCCTCTCGGGCGCCGCGACCGGCCCTCCGGCCGCTCAGTCACCCGGCGCGAGCGGCCTGCGGAACAGCTCACCGAAACCCGGCACCGCGTCCCCGTATCCGGCGAGCCGCAGGCAGTGCCATGCGGTGGCGATATTGCTGGACAGGACGGGCTTACCGATGGTCCGCTCGAGCTCCTCGACGGATTCCGCGAGCCGAATGCTCGTGCACGAGACGAACACGGCGTCCACGTCGTCTCCGCTCGCGAGCTCGATGGCCGCCTTGCAGGTCGTCTCGCTGGTGATGCGGGCCACCTTGGCATCGTCGGAAATGTTCCAGGAACCCATGATCGGCACCTGAAACCCCAGCCCGATGATGTAGTCGCGCATGCGACGATTGATCTCGTCTAGATAGGGCGCGATCAGGCATATGCGCTCAGCTCCGAGCGCGCGAAACGCCGCGGCTGCCGCCTCCATGGGCGACGTGCAGGCAACACCCGGACGGGCTTCGTGAATGCGCGCGTGCACGTTCTCGGGGCCGATCACCATGGCACCCGACGTGCAGCCGTATGCCACCACATCCATGGGGTCTTCGGGCAGAATGACGCGCGTGCACTCGGCGATGCGCCCTTCCATCGCCGCCAGCGTCTCCGGCGTGACCTCCGCGTCGTTGTGGATGCGGCTCTCGTAGAATGCGACGCCGGGGATATCGAGCATCTTGCGAAACTCGTGCTCGATGGTCCGATCGGAGCCGAGCACGATGAGGGCGATCCGGCAGCGGTAGCCGATCTCGTCGGCGAGCTCGTAGGGCATGTTCTGCCTGTCGACGAGCAGCGGCGACTCGACCTGGCCTCTGGCAGCAGATTGCGTGCTCATGCGCATTCCTCCCGGGGCGGGCGTCTACGCATAACGCATCCCCTCAAGATCAATACCGGCATCACGGCCTGCGATGAGGTTGGCCGTGATCTTGGCCGAGCCGCAGGACATGGTCCAACCAATATGCCCGTGGCCCGTATTGAGGTACAGATTACGGTAGCGGGCAGGCCCCAGGAAAGGGGTGCCCTCCGGGGTCATGGGACGCAGCCCCGCCCAGTAGTCGGGCTGGTCGTAGTCGGCGACGCTCGGGAAGAGCTCCCGCCCGAGGCGCAGCATGGCGCGGAAGTCCCGTGGACGGTGGCTCGTGTCGTAGCCGCTGAACTCGGCGGTCGAGGTCAAGCGCAGCCGCCTGCCCATCGGGCAGTAGGCGATGAGGGCGTCGTCGTCGACGCCGCCCATGGCCGGCGCGAGGTTGCTTTCACGCATCGGCACCGTCACCGAGTAGCCCTTGACCGGATAGATCGGCAGTTTCAATCCGATCGTGCGGCCGATGATCGCACTGTCGCACCCGAGCGCCATGACGTAGACATCGGCGTCGAGTTTGCCGCCATCGGTAAGTACGCCCTCGACCCGGTCACCGGCGGTAGCGATCCCGCGAATCGCCGTATCGAACGCGAACTTTACCGACAGGCGCTCGGCGCAGTAAGCGGCCAGGGCGCGGGTGAACATGCGCGCATCACCGCTCGCGTCACCGGGCGTGTACACGGCGCCGGCGATGGTGTCCCGATGCGGCGCGAGCGCCGGCTCCACCTCGGCCACCCGCTCCCGCTCGAGAACCTGCATCTCGAGACCGTGCTCGCGCAGGATGCCGGTGTGTGCAACCCCCTTCTCGAACGTCGCGTCGGTTCGATAGAAGTACAGATTGCCGCCGTTCAGTCCGTCGTACTCGACCTCGGTATCGGCGACGACCTCGCGCAGCGCGTCGACGGAGTACACGCACAGCCCGAGCTTTCGGATGGTGTTGATGCGCGCGCGCTCCGAGGTGCACTGGAGCAGGAACAGCCATACCCAGGACCACAGGCGCGGATCGGCGCTGAGCTTCAGCCGCAGGGCCTGATCGTCGTTGAACAGCGATTTCAACAGGATGCCGGGCGCCTTCGGTGACGCCCAGGCGTAGGCATGACCGGGTGCGAGCAGTCCCGCGTTGGCGTAGCTCGTCTCCGACGCCGCCTCGGGCTGCCGATCGACGAGCGTCACCGCGTGGCCGTCCCGCGCCAGGTAGTAGGCGGTGGTGACTCCGATTACCCCACCGCCGAGGACCAGGATTTTCATCAAACCGCGGCCGTCACCATGATCTCCACGGTGAACTGCGGCGCCGCCAGACGCGCTTCCACGCATGCGCGGGCCGGTGGGTTATCGGCATCGATCCAGGCGTCCCACACTTCGTTCATCTCGTTGAAGGTGTCCATGTCGGCGAGCCAGATGGTTGCCGCCAACGCCTTCGACTTGCTGCTGCCGGCCTCGGCGAGAAACTGATCGATGCGCTGCAGAATGTCGCGGGTCTGGTCCGCCACCGAGGCCCCCGGCGCATCCAGCGCCACCTGCCCCGCCAGATACACGGTATCGCCGTGCACGACGATCTGGCTCATGCGCGGTCCACTGTGCTTGCGCGTCACACTCATTTCCTGTCCTCCTCGTGATTTAGCTGCAAAACGTTATCGAAACTTCAAGCCGCCTGCGAAGGCGCAAGCCCCGCGCTGAGCGCCTGCAGCAGTTCCGCCTCCTTCTCCCTCGCGGCTTCCGCGTGGGCGCGTTTTACGTGGCCGTAACCGCGAATGTCCTCGGGGATCGACGCAATCGCCACCGCGAGAGGTTGGTTCTCGGCGTTGAGCTTGCCGAGGAGCTCCTCCATGCGCGCCTCGTAGGCGCGAATGAGCGCGCGCTCCAGACGCCGATCGGCACTGTAGCCGAACGGATCGAACAGCGTCCCCCGCAGGCCCCGCAAGCGCGCCAGAATTCGCAACACCGAAAGCATCCACTGACCGAAGCGCCGCTTGCGCGGCCGCTCTCCCGGATTCCTGTTGCCCCCCAGCCACGGCGGCGCCAGGTGGAACTCGATGCGGTAATCGCCGCTGAACTGGCGTTCGAGCGCTGCGGCGAAGCTCGCATCGGTGTATAGCCGCGCCACCTCGTACTCGTCCTTGTAGGCAAGCAGCTTGTAGTAGTAGCGCGCAACCGCCTCGGCGAACCCCGTGCAGCCCTTCGCCCGCTCGCTCTCCGCCTCGCGCGCGCGTTCGACGAGCGACCTGTAGCGATCGGCGAGCGCCGCGTTCTGATAGGCGACGAGCCGCTCGGCGCGCTCAGCGATGAGGTCGTCGAGCGTCTGCGGCGTCTTTACCTCGACGGCTCCCGCTGCGTGCACGCCGCACACCTGAGCCACGCGCTCCGGCCACTCGGCTGCGCGTCGTCCCCACACGAAGGCCTGCTTGTTCATCTCGACGGCGACGCCGTTGAGCTCGATGGCGCGCTCGATGGCCTGCGCGCCGACCGGCACCAGCCCGCCCTGGTAGGCATACCCGAGCAGGAACAGGTTACCGCCGATGCTGTCTCCGAGAAGCGTCGCCGCGAAGTTCGACGCGTTGACGAATTGCGCCCGCTCGTCACCGACCGCCGTGGTGATGGCTTTGCGAAGCGATGCCGCCGGAAATGCCAGGTCACTCGCGCGCGTGAAATCGCCCGGCATGGTCTCGTGGGTGTTGATGACCGCGCGGGTTTCACCCTCCGCGGCCGTCGACAGCGCGTCGCTGCCTCCCGCAACCACGATGTCGCAACCGAGAAGCAGCCTGGCTCCGCCCGGTGCGATGCGAATCGCCGTGATGTCCTCCGGCCGCGCCGCCAGCCTCAGGTGGGTCATCACCGCACCGCCTTTCTGGGCGAGCCCAATCATGTCGAGAATGCCGCATCCCTTCCCCTCGAGGTGCGCCGCCATGCCGAGCAATGCACCCACGGTGACGACGCCCGTGCCGCCGACACCCGTGATGACGACGCCGTAGGCCTTGTCGAGAGGCGGAAGCACCGGCTCGGGGAGACTCTCGAACTCCGTTTCGACCGCCGAGCCGGCGACCGCGCGCCGCCGCACCTCACCCCCGTAGACGCTCACGAAGCTCGGGCAGAAGCCCTTCACGCAGGAGTAGTCCTTGTTGCAGGCGGACTGGTCGATGGCGCGCTTGCGCCCGAGCGGCGTCTCGCGCGGAACGATGGCCACGCAGTTCGAGGCGATACCGCAGTCACCGCAGCCTTCGCACACCGCCTCGTTGATGAAGATGCGCCGATCGGGATCCGGATATGTGCCGCGCTTGCGCCGGCGGCGCTTCTCGGCGGCGCAGGTCTGGTCGTAGACGAGCACCGTGGTCCCGGCGATCTCGCGGAGCTCGCGTTGCACGGCATCGAGGTCGTCGCGGTGATAGACGCTGACGCCGGGCGCAAATCCTGCATCGGAAGGATATTTGTCCGGCTCATCGGTAACCACGGCGACGCGCTTCACGCCCTCGGCGTGCACCTGCTGCGTGATCATCGGCACGGTCAATGGACCGTCCATCGGCTGGCCGCCGGTCATCGCGACGGCGTCGTTGTAGAGGATCTTGTAGGTGATGTTGACGCCGGCCGCGACCGCCGCGCGGATCGCGAGGATGCCGGAGTGGNNGCGTCGTTGTAGAGGATCTTGAAGGTGATATCCGTGCCTGCCGCGACCGCCGCGCGAATGGGAAGGATCCCCGAATGAAAGTAGGTGCCATCACCGATGTTCTGGAACATGTGCCTGCGCGTGCTGAAGGGGGCCTCTCCGATCCAGCTTGCGCCCTCGGCGCCCATCTGCGTGTACCGCGCCGTATCGCGATCCATCCACTGCGCCATGTAATGACAACCGATACCGGCGAGCGCCCGACTGCCCTCCGGGACGCGCGTCGACGTGTTGTGCGGGCAGCCCGGGCAGAAGTAAGGCAGACGCTGCATGATCGCGGGCGCATTCGAGACCTGCTCGTTGAACGCGCGCAGCGCCGCCACCCGGGCCTCTAGCGAAGCATCCGCGTGGCGCGCGAGCAGCTGATCGCCGATGACGACGGCAATTTGATTGCTGTCGAGCCGGCCGGCGGACGGCAACTGCATGCGCCCGTGTGCGCCGCGCTTGCCGACGATCGCCGGCGCGCCGGCTCGACCGTAGAGAAGATCCTTGACCTGCGTCTCGAGCAGCGGCCTTTTCTCCTCGACGACGACGATCGAATCGAGACCTTCGGCGAAACGAATCAATCCCTCGGGCTCGAGCGGCCATGACATGGCCACCTTGTAAAGCCGCAGACCCAGGCGCTCGGCCGCCGGCTCGTCGATGCCGAGATCGACGAGCGCCTGCCGGACATCCAGATACGACTTGCCCGTCGTGACGACGCCGACCCGCGCGCCGGCGCCGCCCAGTATCACGCGGTCCAGATGGTTGGCTCGGCAGAACGCGCGCGCCGCATCCATCTTGTGGTCGTGCAGCCGCGCTTCCTGCTCGAGCGGCGTATCGGGCCAGCGGATGTTCAGCCCGTCCTCCGGCAGCACGTGATCTTCCGGGACCCGCATCTGGACCCGCGCGGGATCCACCTCGACCGATGCCGTCGACTCCACGGTGTCGTGCATGCACTTCAGCGCAACCCAGCAGCCCGCGTAACGCGACATGGCGATGCCGATGAGACCGTAGTCGAGGATCTCCTGCACGCCCGCCGGATTGAGCACCGGAATCATCGCGTCGACCATGGCGAATTCGCTCTGATGCGCGGTCGTCGATGACTCGCAGCTGTGATCGTCGCCCAGCAGGGCCAGCACACCGCCCAGCGGGGCGGTGCCCGCGAGGTTGGCGTGTCGCAGCGCGTCGCCGGAGCGGTCGACGCCCGGACCCTTGCCGTACCAGATGCCGAAGACGCCGTCGTAGGCCGCCTCGCCGTCCAGGTGCGCCTGCTGAGTGCCCCACAGAGCCGTGGCGGCGAGGTCCTCGTTGACCGCGGGATTGAAGCGCACGTGATGGGCATCCAGGTGCGAGGCCGCGCGCAGCAGCTGCTGGTCCAGTGCCCCCAGCGGCGAGCCCCGGTAACCGGAAACGTAGCCTGCGGTGTTTCGGCCCGCCGCCAGATCCCGCCGCCGCTGCTCCATGGGCAGCCGCACGAGCGCCTGAATGCCGGTGAGAAATACGCGCCCCGATAGAAGCGTGTACTTGTCATCGAGCTTTACGTCGGTCAGCGGCATGACATCCAGGTGCGGGCTCTCGATCGAAGCCAATAATGTCATCCGCCCGGCGCTTCGGCTACCCCGGGAATACCGGCACGATTCCATCGCGCCCGTGACAACGAGGCGCGGCCTTGCGCTCGCTTGCAGGTGGTTGCAGACAGCAAGCAGCCCGTCCCCTGCGTCGGCGCAAGCGGCGCGCCGACCTCAGTCCAATCCCGATGCTTCGAGGTATTTCGGATTGCTGATTTGCAGGCGGGCGCAAACTTGATCCATCAGCAACGCCTGCACGCCCTGCGCGCAGGCGCCGTCGAAAATTCCGTCGCGGATGTCCCGCGCGAAGCGCTTGTTCATCTTCGCGATGCGCTCGCGCAGGCTCGCGCCGGCGGCCTGCACCACGTCCTCGCCGTAGAGCTCGCTCAGCAGGCGCAGCTCCTTGACCAGATCGGCATCGCCCGATTCCGCTTCTCTCGCCGCCATGGCGAGCGCATTCGCTGCCATGCGCATCGCGTAATGACGCTCCTCCGGCAAGGCGTCCAGCAGCTCGTTCAACAGCGTGTCGCGGGCGATGCGCAGCAGACCGGCGGCGTCGGGACTATTGCGCATGGCTGAACAGCTTTCCTTTCATGGCCTCGACCTGCATGAGGATGTCGAGCTCCATCTCCGGCACCATGCGGCCCGTCAAAGCGAGCTCGAGGGAGGATTCCTCGCCGGAGGTGTGGCGGTAGCCTTGCTGCAGCGCGATGACCGCCCAGCGTACCGTTGCCATGATCTCCCAGTAAGGTACGAGCTCGCGGTTGACGGTCTTTCCCGAGATGCGCTCGTAGCCCCTGTAGAACGCCTCGCGGCTTGCCATTCCGCCGGCTTCCTGGCTCCACTGGCCGAAGCGCCAGCAGCGCGCGCAGAACCACCCGAGATCTTCGTGCGGGTCGCTCCACGAGGCGAATTCCCAATCGAGAATACCGCTGAGCTCGCCCTGATCGACGAGATAGTTTCCAGTGCGATAGTCGCAGTGGCACAGAACGACGTCGTCGCTGACCGGCGCTTTTCGTTCCAGCCAGCGCAAGCCCCATTCGATCGTCGGCTGGGGATCGGGCAGCGCGTCCAGGTAACCACGGTACTCCTGGATGCGTGCGTGGGCGGGCGAGAGCGGCGGCTGCGGAAGCCCCGCGAGCGCCGGGTGTGGCGGTGCAATCGCGTGCAGGCGAGCAAGCTCCTCGCCGAGTCTCTCCACCAGCGGCTCGCGCACCGTGTCGAAACGGCTGTCGCGCACCAGGCGGCGCGCCGCGGCCTCTCCCGGCAACCTTCGCATGATGTAGAACGCCCGCCCGATGTGTGACTCGTCCGTGCACAGCCACAGGGGCTCCGGAACCTTGAGTCCCGCCTCCCATACCACCTTGAGCACTGCGAACTCGTCGGCACGCGATCGGCTCGCAGCGACGCCGGAGGGAGCGTCGGCGCGCAGCACGAGCGACTGGCGTCCGCTCATGACGCCGCCGCTGAAGTTCACCTCGAGGGCGTAGTTGTGCTGCACCGCGCCGCCGCTCAGGCGATCGAGCGCGACGATCTCGAGCGAATCGCAGTCGCTCACCTCGGAGAGAAAGTCGCCGAGCCCGTGACTGAGCTCCTCCCCGACCGGCACCGAGCCGTTGCCGCCGTTCATCCCCATGAGCGGAAATCCGAGCCGAGCGCCATCAGGTTGCCGTCGTCGGGCGGCGCGCACCACGGCCCGGCCTCGCGCGCCCGCGCGCGCAACGCAAACGCGTCGACCTCGGGGGAAATGCTGACATTCATGGACGGGTTCGGGACTCCGGTTGGCGGGGCGGGCGCCGCACCGGCAATCTTACACCGGGGCGGCAGCGCCCACGTANNCGGCCGCACCGCCGGGTCTAGTCGGCCCAGTAGAGCGCCACGTCGTAAGCGGCGAGTGCCCGGTCCGCGCTCAGGATCGGCAGCCCCTCGACCTGCGCCTGCGCGATCAGCAGGCGGTCGAAGGGATCGCGGNNGCGTCGACGCCGCTGCTCTTCATGCGGCTCGGCACGTACTCGGCCGGCGGGACCGGCAGGGTCAGCTTGCCGGCGGCGTGCTTGCTGGCGATCTCCCAGGCGCTCACCGGCGAGAGCAGCAGGACGTTGTCCGGATCGTCGACGATGGCGCGGGCCGCCTCGGAGAAGCGCTCCGGCGTGGCCTGCATCCACAGCCAGCAGCGCGTATCGAGCAGCAGCTTCAAGCGCCTTCCCCGGCGCTCACGGGCGCGTCGAAATCGTCGCCGAAGGTGACCGTCCCGCCGTCGCGGCCGAGCGCGCGCCGGGCACGTGAGTGAATGGGCACTAATCGCGCCAGCGGCACCCCGCCTTTGGCGATGACGATGATCTCGCCGGCGGCGACGCGGCGCAGAAGGCGCGAGAGGTGCGTCTTGGCCTCGTGGATGCCCACCTGGGTCATGGCATCAATATAGACTAAGTCGTCGACTAAGTCATTATTAGATTACCCGTGGGCCAAACGCGCCCGGCGATCCCGGGCAGGCCATCGCCGGCCCGCGGCACCGACGCCGTCCGGCGCGGTCTACTAGACTCTG
>JABAOG010006427.1_pt1 | contig 57871 bp, 58 predicted proteins | sample 7062131 | NCBI WGS metagenome assembly JABAOG01 (sample SAMN14538629, study PRJNA623070) | marine sediment metagenome | biome: marine biome [ENVO:00000428]; feature: marine pelagic biome [ENVO:01000023]; material: deep marine sediment [ENVO:00002113] | place: India: Arabian Sea | collected... | reverse complement strand
GGTGTCTCTCCGGTGGTGATAAAGCTGATGCTTTCATTATCAGGTGACCAGTTAAGATAAATGAGCTGATCTTCCGGGTGGGTAAATACATTGTTTATCTCTCCCGTTTCCCGGTCGGCGACCAGCAGGTGATGCAAACGCATCGTATCGGTCGCTTCAATCGATATGAACGCCAGGTGGCGTCCATCCGGCGACCAGGTCGGATACTGGTATAAGCGGAAGTTATTTGAAAAACTGGGAGCCTGGGCATCCTCTGTCAGGGAGGTAAGGTTATCGCCGTTCTCATCGATCATGTATACATTGCCATCCGAACCCAGGTAGCCGATGCGGCCATTGTCAGATAATTCGGAGGCAAAGGGTAATCCAGAGGGAATATTCCGGGTGACCGTTGTACAGGCAAGGGACGCTAATAAAAGAATACAGATCCCCAGGAATAGACGAATACGGGCAAATCTTGTATTATTTGTCATAATTCTGTCATCACGATTGTACCAGACAAGTTCCTTGCGGATTCATGAAGGCTTCATATGAAATTCAAACGGGATAAGATAAATTTTTGAGCTTAGGTGGGTATAATTAACCGCAACCAAATTATTTGGACGAATATCAAACCCGTAGTTTACGGATTGCAAATTTATTAGGAAAGGATCACGATCATGCAATATCGAGAGTTAGGGCAGACTGGCTGGAAAGTATCCGCCAGCAGTTTTGGAGCCTGGGCGATCGGCGGGGATGCCTGGGGATCTACACAGGATAAGGAATCGCTGGCGGCACTGCATACTGCCATTGACAACGGCATAAATTTCATCGATACCGCCGATGTTTACGGCGATGGACGCAGTGAGCGCCTGGTCGCCGAACTGCTCAAGGAGCGTAATGAAGACATCATCGTGGCGACAAAAGCCGGGCGGCGCCTGAGTCCTCACACAGCTGATGGTTACAACCGTGAGAACCTGACTGCTTTTATTGATCGCAGCTTGAAAAACCTGGATACGGAAACCATCGACCTGGTCCAGTTGCACTGCCCGCCGACAGAAGTCTACTACCGTCCGGAGGTCTTCGGTGTGCTGGATGACCTGGTGAAAGCTGGCAAAATCCGCTTCTACGGTGTCAGCGTAGAGAAGGTTGAAGAGGCCATCAAGGCAATAGAATATCCCAACGTGCAGACCGTGCAGATCATCTTCAATATTTTCAGGCAGCGACCAGCAGACCTGTTCTTTGAGCTGGCGAAGAAGAAGCAGGTTGGTATACTGGCAAGGGTGCCGCTGTCATCCGGCATGCTGACCGGGAAGATGACACCCAAAACCACCTTTGAACCCGGTGACCACCGCCGCTACAACCGGGATGGAGAGGAGTTTGATAAAGGCGAAACTTTCTCCGGTGTGGACTATGATCTTGGACTGAAAGCAGTTGATGAGCTGCGTCCACTGGTGCCGGAAGGCTGGACGATGGCTCAGTTTGCCCTGCGCTGGATCCTGATGCATGAGGCTGTTACCTGTACTATCCCCGGCGCTAAGAATCCCTCCCAGGCTTCTGATAATGCCGCTGCAGCGGATCTACCGTCCATTCCCACAGAGACGATGATCCAGGTGCGTGATATTTACGAACGCCTGATCAAAGACCAGGTGCACCATCTGTGGTAGTTTGATAGTTTGCGTGATTCGAGCATGGAGACCTGGATGAGTTTCATAACTTTCTGGGTGCCCCAAAAGCCGCAATTGATGGTGGTTCCTTGGGTGGGCATTAATTACCCAAGGAACCTTGCCAATTGGACAATATACTCCGACTAGCAGGGATTAAAAATAAAAAAATCTTTCCGGTTTACGCCTGAAAATCATTGGTGAAGCCATACGCATAAGCGAGGGTCATCAGGAAAAGCAGGGGAGCCAGGATGAGCATCACAAACGAGGGGCTGAAGAATAGCAGCTGTGAGCCGGCTGATATGAATGCCAGAGCGATCCCGCCTAATCCGATCAGAACACCACCAATACCAACCCAGCTGAACCCTCGAGGTGCATCCTTTGCCAGAAATGGGCCAAGGAAAATCACCAGACCGGCGATTCCGTGAAATATGGGTACCGCTATCGTTTTAAGCGTATCCAAACCCGCAATACTGGTGATTGCTATAGCGCTAAAGCCGATAACCGCGAACCATTTATAGGTTTTCTTCCAGGACGGATAGTATTCTTCGACAATCCCCATGGAGATGCCCAAAGGGATCAGGCTGGCGACAGTCAATACATAGGGGGAAGCCAGGATTCCGAAACCTAAGAAGATCAGGAGGAGCCCGGATACGAGCAGTACCAGGAATCCCATCCCATAATACAGGTCGTATAACTTCTTTTCTTTACTCCAGCGTGAGTAGAATCGCCAGAGCAGGTAGATGGCGACCAATCCGGTCAATAATAGAAACAGGTTGTCGATCGAAAACAGGTTCATCACATTCTCCTTATGGGATAAAGTCGTTCCTTCTCATGGAACAGGAAAGTCATCACTTATTATGATTGCATAAAAAACCTGGATTTTCTGTGATGAATATCACAAATTTATCACAACCTGGATATTTATTGTGGAAGAGAACCAGGCGTATCAACCCAACAAACCAGGTATGTAAAACTATTCATTCTGATATTCACAAGGAAAATTAAATTTAGGGCTGGGAGGATGATAGTTAGGAGTACTGCGGCTTGCCGAGAATAATAATTTAGATGATGTATAATCTCTCGTCCCTCATTATTGCCTCCCTAGGGAATATCTATGCAATCGAAGTACTGCTTGTGCGTCCTGGTATTTGTTTTCGTCCGGTTTTTGCATTTTCTATTGAATTGACCAGAGGTCAGAAACCTGCTTGACCTTCACCCGAAGAATCTAGAGTCGCATTTATTTTTTCCAGGGCAGCCTCTCGATCGGGTTCAAAAAACACCAGGCTTCCGCGGTTGCTTTCCCTGATAAATGCCTGAAGGCTATTGCTGGTGTAATTTGTGAAGTCACCGATGATGGCAATTTTCATGTGGTAGTTAGAGAATTTCTGCAGAATTTCTCCCGCCAGGCGGGTCTTCAGATCGAAAAACTCTGGCGGCAGGTTGTGTTGGTAGACTATCAAAACGCTGGCACCGTAATAACTTGCTTCAGCCATGATGTCCAGGGCATCCTGCTCGCTATTAATAACTATTTCATCGGCGATCAATTCAGCAATCCTATTTTGGTCTGCTTCAATAATATCGAGGTGCATGACGTTTTCACCTTTTGAGCAAATGATGGAGATGCATCGGGTTGGAAGAAAGACTCTGCAGTATTTAAATGATGGGTTTAGTAATATTTATACGCCGTTTTAACCTGTGTGAGGAGCCAGTTTTCAACTTCCGGGATGCCCTCATTCAACCGGGCAGCCGCGACGATTGGCATCCACCGGAGGTACTCAGCCTTATCGCCTGGTAAGAAGGCAAAATATTGATTGAGATAAGTGCGGTGAAATAACCGGAAGATCGTCTTGTGAACAGGATTCGGAACCTGCTCACTTTCGATTGCACCGAGGATGATAACCGAGGTGCGCGCCATGTCCGCCAGCGGATTTCCCAGGGAGGCATCTCCCCAGTCGATGATGATTTCTCCCTGTGATGTTATCATAATATTGTCGGGGTGAAAGTCATTATGGCATAAGCGGGAACCCCCCGGCATGGAGTCTAGATCCGATAGAACTTTAGCTCGCAGTACATCTGGCAGGGCTTTGGCAAAACTGATTTTCCTGATTAATCGATCCTGCTGATTGGGGAGATTCACCTGAATGCTGGCAGAGTGCATCTCAGCGTGAAGTTCAGCCATCCGCCGTGCATAACGGAGTGTCTTCCACGGCTTGTTGGTAAGCACTTCCAGCATGGTGCGACCGTCCAGGCGCTGAAAGATAAGCCCATTAAGCCCGTTGACCTGAACAATCTCGCCAACAGATGGTACTGGGACTCCACTGGAATGCACTGCCTGGGATATCCGCCGCTCATAATGGATGGATTCCAGAGGGTACCAATCGTTAAATAGCTTTAGAACCTTGCCTTCCTGCCATGGATAGATCTCCGCCGTGCGGCCATAGGCAATAGGTTGGGGTAATGAATTTCTTTCCACTCCTATAGTTTACCTGGATTTACGACCAACCAGGTGGCGGATTGCTGCTGTCTGTAATATCACTGGCAACAGTCTATTTCAGATTCACCGGGGGGAATAGCATCCTCTCCATCTGGCGGTTGATTGACAGGATATCATAAAGATTGTGTACATGTACCCGTCCGTTTTTATCTATATCCTAAAATATACCTCCAGCAGAATTAAGATACCTGTTCTTTTGACGATAAAAGAATAAAATCATCATAGTAATACAAAATTAACCGCGATTCGGAGGTGCAATCTCATGGTGATGGGTGGTGGATTTGTAATTGGTTTATTGGTACTTATATTCTTGCTGGTTTTGCTGGCGGCAGCGGTTGGTATCGGTATCTGGATTTACCGCCAGAACACCAGTGATGACGGCAAGTCAACCCGCCGAATGACAGGAACGGCAGAAGAAGACCCGTTGGAGGTCCTGAAAAGACGCTATGCCAGCGGCGAAATTTCCCGTGATGAATTTGAACGCATCCGGGATGACATCCAGCGGTAGATAACCGGGAGAGGAGACAGTATGAACACCAATGCCCGACGTATTCTGCTGATCGGCATCGGTCTGGTAGTTCTTGTTCTGATATTTGCAATCGCAGCAACCTTCTATTTTATGCTGACACCGCGTTCTGGGGACTTTTTCTTTTCCCAGGCACCGCTGTTCAGGAATTTCGACTCCAATGGAGAACGGATTTATTTCACCGGCACGAGCCGAACAGGACCACCGATCACTTTTGAAATGGGTGGGATGAACCATATGGGGCCGCGCCGCATGGCATGTGCTGACTGTCATGGCACAGATGGGCGCGGCGGGCGAGTGGCGATGATGATGACCAGCATCCAGGCGCCAGATATCCGCTATCATACCCTGACCGAGGGGGAACATGATGACGACCATGGAGATGAAGAACATCCAGCCTATACCGACGAGACAATCCAACAGGCAGTTACCATGGGTATCAACCCGGCAGGAGAGAGATTGGATTGGATAATGCCCCGCTGGGATATGACGGATGAGCAGTTTGAAGATCTTCTCAATTACCTGAAAACCCTGGAATGATGGTTTATAGGCAAAATTGCCCATAGGTCCTCGAGCTATAATGCGCTTGTAAGTTATATTATTTGTGACATAATAATTTTTAATACAGATATCATACAAATAGGGCGAAAAACCGATGACATAATGGCATAGAGCATGGGTACCAAATCAAGCTGACATCTTTTGCGGATAAGCAATTCGGTCAATTGCTACAGTCATTATAAAGGAAGGCTTTGAGATACTGGTAGCAGTGAATATCAAGTCAATCATGAAGAAGAAGTTGGATGTCGATTTTCGCTCACATAATATACCGGGGCTTTCATTCCATCTCTATCGCATCAATCTATGGAAATGAAATTAAAAATATGTTTTCTGATGCCTTTTAACCTGGTCGAGTTTACATCCAAGGACCAGAACTGTTTGGTCTCGATCATCCATGATTATTATTGGTTGAAAATTCCCAACTGGATCAAGACGCGAAGATTACTCGCAACCGTCTTCGTTGGATAAACGAAACCAACAAATAATTACAACCACAAGATCAGAAATAAACAACTTTCAATATCAAAACAAAAATTTATACCAAGTGAAAAAGAATTTGGAGCCATAAACACCAGATAAGAAAGCGACCACGTATATGAGATATCCTGAAAGATATCCAGATTTTAAGAAAGTCAAAAAAATGTTACCTCAACCAGAATTAATTGAAATCTTCCCCGATTTTAAACTGGACGTTCTTCATACTGCTGGTCAAAAACCTGCCCTTGTTTTTATTCACGGCGGTTTAGGTAATTTATGGAACCATTACGCACAATTTTCACATTTTTACCAGAGACAAGAGATATTGGCATATTCACTTGCGGGAAATGGGAATTCCGATCAGCATATCAAGCATTCATTACAAACGCATATTGATGACCTTAAGAATTTGTTGACGCTCTACGAAATACAGCGTCCAATATTATGTGGTTGGAGTTACGGAACCGCCCTGGTTCTCGAGTATTCAAAAAAACATCCCGTCGATGGCTTGATATTCACCGGAGGTGCGGCATTCGGTATGACACCTGCATGGGAACTTCCGATGATGAAAATCATTCTTTTCCTAAGATTGTATAAAATCATTCCTGGTGGTCCATTTATGAAACAACTGGCAAGTTGGGCAGTTCTTCATCCGAATTCGCCAGATCGCCTCCTGGACGAAGTTTTGAAGACTAATCCTTTTCCACGTCGCCGCTCTGCATGGAAAACCGTAGTGGATGATTTCTGGAACTATGATGGTCGAGAAAACCTGGACAGAATTCAGGTCCCATCACTAGTAGTTCATGGTCCAGCGGATCGAATCGTCCCTATTGAGCGTGCGAAAAAAACAGCAGAAATGCTCCCTCGATGTAAATTCATCCGACTGTCTGGGACCGGGCATGCTGCTCCTGTAGAACGGTATGACCGATATAATCAATTCATCGAATATTTAATTCAAGGAAGTCATACATTTGGAAGAAGCCAGTCTACTCTATAAAAAAATGGAATCTGGAATGGGTAACTACTTCTTCAAAAACGGATAAGGCATAAAGATCATGGAGAAAAACAATGTCTAAATTGAATAAAAACAAGAAAAATCGCCCGCAGGAGAACGAAATCAACTCCCATACTAATCACGATAGTGAGCCAAACAATCAAATGGAGAATGCTGAGCACCTATCAGAGAAAATGCATCAGCACGATGGCAATGAGCAAGGGAAGCATTCCAATCACGACACAATGGAACACAATGAGAAGGACCATAGCAATGGAGGTCACGACGATCATGTAGACCACACCGGTCATGAGGAGATGTTCCGCCGTAAGTTCTGGGTATCCCTGGTCCTGTCGATCCCGGTGCTGCTCTTCAGCCCGACCATCCAGGGTTTTTTGGGATACAGCCTGCCGGAGTTCCCTGGAAGCGAATGGATTACCCCGGTCTTTTCGGTGATCGTATTCTTATATGGAGGACTGCCCTTCCTGCAGATGGCGGTACCAGAGATCCGCAACCGTAAGCCAGGGATGATGCTGCTGATCTCCCTGGCGATCACGGTGGCATTCGTTTACAGTCTGGCAGCACTCTTCCTACCTACTGGAGTCACCTTCTTCTGGGAACTGGTCACCCTGATCGATGTGATGCTGCTGGGTCACTGGTTCGAAATGCGCAGTATCCGCCAGGCTTCGGGTGCATTGAACGAACTGGCTAAACTGATGCCTGACACTGCGGAACGCATCCGCGAAAACGGTGAAACTGAAGAAGTCAGGGTCAGCGATCTGAACAGCGGAGACCTGCTGCTGGTCCGCCCCGGTGCCAGCGTACCCGCCGATGGCGAGGTCGAAGAGGGGCGTTCAGACGTCAACGAAGCCATGATCACCGGCGAATCCAAGCCGGTCAAGAAGGAACCCGGAGACCAGGTGATCGGCGGGACGATCAATGGTGATGGCAGCCTCCGAGTTCGGGTGACCGCCACCGGTGACGAAACCGCCCTGGCAGGCATCATGCGGCTGGTCGAGCAGGCTCAGGAAAGTAAGTCGGATACACAGATCCTGGCGGACAAGGCTGCCGGCTGGCTGTTCTTTGTCGCCATTGGTGTTGCCGCGATTACGGCGGTAGCCTGGATCATTGCGGTTGGTTTCAATGTCGATGTCATCGCCCGTGTTGCCACCGTGCTGGTCATCGCCTGCCCGCATGCATTGGGACTGGCGATCCCATTGGTGGTCGCCATCACCACGGCGATGGGTGCCAACAACGGCATCCTGGTGAGAGATCGCCTGGCATTGGAAGAATCGCGTCTAATTGATACCATTATTTTCGACAAAACAGGAACCCTGACCGAGGGCGAGTTTGGTGTCGTTGATATTCAAACAGTCGATGGCTGGGATCAAGATCGAGCATTAGGCTTGGCGGCTGCCATTGAAGGTGACTCCGAGCACACGATTGCGCGCGGCATTCGCAAGTCCGCAGAAAAACGCCAGCTTTCTCTGCCCGAAATCTCGGCTTTCGAAGCGATCAAAGGTCGTGGGGTTAAGGCGGAATGGGAAGGGTCCGAAGTATTTGTTGGTGGTCCACGGTTGTTGGAGATGCTGGAGATTCAATTACTCCAACCGCTGTCAGAGTTCGAAGACCGGGTGAGCCAGAAAGGTCAGAGCGTGATCAACCTGGTCCATAAAGATAAAGTGATCGCTGCATTTGCGCTGGCGGATGTCATCCGCCCTGAGAGCAGAGAAACCGTTGATCGCCTCCATGGGATGGGGATCGAAGTTGCCATGCTGACCGGGGACAGTGAGGCAGTCGCTAAAGCTGTTGCTGACGAATTGGATATTGATCAGTACTTCGCAGAGGTCTTGCCCGAACATAAAGACCAGAAGATCATCGAGCTGCAGGAGCAAGGTAAACGCGTGGCTATGGTCGGTGATGGCGTCAACGACGCACCCGCCCTGACCCGCGCCGATGTGGGTATCGCCATTGGCAGTGGAACCGATGTAGCCATTGAATCTGCCGGGATCATCCTGGTGAAGAGCAATCCGCTGGATGTGGTAAAGATATTCACCCTGAGCCAGGCAAGCTACCGCAAGATGGTCCAGAATCTGATCTGGGCGACTGGCTACAACGTGATCGCACTGCCGCTGGCAGCAGGGGTTTTAGCACCGTTTGGATTCGTGCTCTCACCTGCTGTCGGGGCACTGCTGATGTCCCTGAGCACGGTGATCGTTGCCATCAATGCCCAATTTCTACGCCGGGTAGACCTGGATTTGCAGGCTGCTTAAAGGAATTTATTGAAAACGATGAGGACACCCGATACGAAAGAAACAGCCAAAACCCGACGCCGCTACCAGCGAATTGCCCCGGTTTACGACCTGATGGAAACGCTGCCTGAACAGCGTTTTCAGCTCTGGCGTGAGCGTTTATGGTCGCTTGTTGAAGGACCGACTGTCCTGGAACTTGGTGTGGGCACTGGGAAGAACATACCTTATTACCCGGATGACGTTCGGGTGACCGCTGTTGATCTATCTCCCGGGATGATCGACCGTGCCCGTGAACGTGCTGAATTGCTTGGCCGCGACGTTGATCTTCAGGTTGGGGATGCACAGGCTCTGGAGTTCCCGGACGGGACATTTGACACGGTTGTCTCTACCTTTGTGTTCTGCTCTGTACCGGATCCAGTTCTGGGACTTCGGGAAGCGAGACGGGTTTTAAAACCCGGTGGACAGGTTTTGCTGCTCGAGCACGTGCGATCTAAAACCCCTGGAGTGGGAGCGATGATGGATCTGGTCAATCCGATTGTTGTCCGGGTCATGGGGCCAAATATTAATCGGGAAACTGTCCATAACGTGGGAAAAGCCGGATTTATGATAGAGAAAGTCGAAGACATCGGATTGGGTGATATTTTTAAACTGATCATCGCTCGACGAGAAAAATAGGACCTGTTTAGAAGAATTCAGGTTGTATGGGTTCGACAACGTTAATATTTTGTACCATCGTTACCTGGGGGGCAGACCTGGACAATGGTTTGGAACCCTGTTCTTATACTGGTGCAATCAAGCATTTAACGGGCAATCTGGAAAGGTGATATATATGCCGAGAGAAACAAAACCGCCTTCATATTTTCCAAAAGAGACAATACTGCCGCGCATTGAGGACTATGAACCCCTGGTTGGGGCGGAAGTCGTCGAGCGCGTGCTGAAAAAAGCTGAGAAGCTCGAAGACCATCACATGGTCAATGTCAGCTCAACGTATTACGGCGGCGGTGTGGCAGAACTACTGTCATCCGAGACGCTTCTTTTTAACTCCCTGGGCATTAAAACTGGCTGGAGGATCATCCAGGGGGCACCGGATTTTTTCAGTGTGACAAAAAAGATGCACAATGCCCTTCAGGGAGCGGAGATCAACCTGAGTGATCTCAAGAAGCAGATCTATCAGGAAGTGATGAAACAAAATGTAGCCCGCAATCATCTCGAACACCACGATATGGTCATCGTGCACGATCCTCAACCTCTCGGATTGATCGGACACTATCGCAAACATGGACCGTGGATCTGGCGCTGTCATGTTGATCTAAGCAGTCCCAATGAGGAACTTTGGGAGTACCTGAAACCCTCTATCGAGCGTTATGATGCGGTTGTGGTCAGCTTGCCCGAATATAAACGGAAATTGGAGACCCCTCAGGTTGTTATCATGCCGGCAATTGACCCGTTCACCATCAAAAACCACGCGATGAATGATGAAGAAATCGATGAACGACTGGAGTATTATTATATCCCGGACGACCTGCCGCTGGTAGTCCAGATCTCACGCTTCGACCGCTGGAAAGATCCCCAGGGTGTTATAGAGGCGTTCAAGATTGCCCGCGAAGAGGTCGATGCTACCCTGGTGCTGCTGGGGAATGTGGCTACCGACGATCCGGAGGGTGAGGAAGTCTATCGTTCTCTGCTGGATGAACGCGAAGACCGGATCATCATCCTCAGCCGGGAAGACACCGCCCTGGTCAACGCACTCCAGAGCCGGGCGGCAGTTGTCCTGCAGAAATCGCTGCGGGAGGGTTTTGGTCTGACGGTCACCGAGGCGATGTGGAAAGGGACACCGGTGATCGGTGGTAATGTGGGCGGTATCCGGCACCAGATTAAAGACGGAGAGAACGGCTACCTGGTCGACTCGGTCGAAGAGGCCGCCGAACGGATTGTCACCCTGGTGAGGGATCAACGTCTTCGTGAAGAAATGGGCGAACGCGCCAGGGAAACCGTGCGCAATCGGTTCCTGATGATCCGAATGATCGAAGATCACCTGGATCTTTGCAACTCGTTCGAGACGGTATACCGTTATAAAAACTGACGTAAGTAGAGGTTTTCTTCAGACTTTGTTATACTTGTTGATTGCAGTTGAGTTCTATCTTATGGATTTAGCCCTTTGACCATCCAATCATATCTTGACTGAATTAAATGGATATGTATCCAATTGTTCTATTTTTAATAGAATTGTTTATTGATTTCCAAAATATTTTGGTTTTTGGAAATTTTTCAAATTACCTACAGCCAAAGGAGATGTTTATATGAACCACGGGTTAACTGAGTATTCCTATCAAACCAAATTGAGTATGCCTTACGAGAAGGCTATCGAGAAAGTGACCGCAGCATTGAAAGAAGAAGGATTTGGTGTCATGACGGAGGTCAACGTTAAATCGACCCTGAATGAAAAAATAGGTGTCGATGATTTCCGTAAATACATCATCCTGGGGGCATGCAATCCATCTCTCGCTTATCAAGCACTGCAGATCCAGCAGGATGCCGGGTTATTACTGCCCTGCAATGTGATTGTTTATGAAGAAGATGCTGATACCAGTTTTGTATCTATCTTAGATCCGATCACCATATTAGGTGTGGCAAATAATCCCGAATTGAATTCGGTCGCTGAAGAAGCGCAAAACAGACTTCGCCGGGTGATGGAATCATTGAGTTGAGTTCGACTAAAAATCGATTGGGGTCACTGCCTTTCACAAATGATAATATCTGATTGATGAAACGTTCGTGAAACGAATGATGTTCTTTAATATGGAAAGCCCGGACCACTTTCCGGGCTTTTTGATTCAATCTGGAGAAGTTTCCCGACCTGGAAAATATCTACACCTCATCACACGTACATGAAAGTGGTCCTTCAAGATCCAAAAAATCTACCTGTCAATTCCCTACCTCACCACCAATTTGAGCGTGGCGTCGCGCGACTCCGGTTCGAACAAAGGGGCGACATACTGCGGGTATCGGCGGTACTTGGTGCGATAAGCCTCGTCGACTTTCTGGATGGTGTCAGGGTCAGTCACCTCCTCGAAGATGACATCTTTCTCCATACCACCGGCACGGATGTGGCCAACATGCCGAACTAATGTGCCGCGATACCAGGCACCTCGCTCCCCGTACACGGAGCGGACATAGAGATCGTCCTCTACACGGACAACCCAAATTGTGGTCCATTTCCGCAGGGTACCATTCTTGCGCAGAGAGGTAATTTGCAGTTCCTCCGCCTCTCCAATATGTTCAAGTTCATTGCTAGTCCATTCAGCCATGAAAATTCTCCTTAAAATTCGACCAAACTGTCCTTTCGGACGAAAATTTATTCTTGCCCTAAAGAGAGTGTGACGGTTACACTACCATCTCCAAGAATTTCTTTCAATTCTTCTGCAGTAACATTATCAATCCTGCCAAGTCGTGTAAAGTTCCAGGAATTAGGAGCGTAATAGATCACGAACGCATTTCCCTGGTAGAGGATAATGTCTCCGGCTTCAGTCGTTATCTGTTCGTCGTTTCTCGGTAAATCAAAACCGAGTGAACCGACTTTCTCCATGCTGCCGTAATCACGCATATCTATGGATATCGGACCATCTGAAAGCGTCTCTTTCAGGGCATCTACAGATGAGTTATCAACGAGTGTTGCTGTAAGTACAGTATCTCCAATTTGAACATTCATACGATTAGTCTCCAGTATCGTCTTGTCATCCTGATTTGTATTCGTTTCAACGTCCACCGTCGCAGGGGCCGTTGTTGGTGAAAGACCTGTCGCTGTAGGCGATAACGCAGTAGGCGTCGGCGGCACGCTGGTCGGCGCTAAGGTTGGCGGTCGATCCGTTGGCGGTGAGTCAGTCAGCGCTGATGTAAGTGTTGGTGCGGACCCGCAGGCGCTGATGAAGACAGCTGCAAGGATGAGTATGAAGAATTGATGATGAGGTTTGGACACGTTCACATCCTTTATAAAGGAGCTTCCTTTAGTCGTGTAAGAAAAGTTTTACTCTATCTTTATCCTCGGTGTTCGAAATACCCTCGAGCACAGCAGGATCGATAGTAGTGCGTCTTAATTCAATCAAGATTGACCAACTCATATTCACGGTTACCGAAGTCAATCGCGGCGGCATGTTCCAGAATATGTGTGCCATTGCGGGATTCGATCCGCTGGATCACGTCAGCGCTGTCTGGTGCGGTATAGATCAAATCAACGCAGGCCTGATCCAATGCCACGGGATCCAGCGACGCCAGGATGCCGATGTCCGCCATTGTCGGCGGCGCCGGATGACTCATGCAGTCACAATCTACAGACAGGTTGTACATCACATCGATATAAAGGATGTTCTCCCCCATGTATTCGGCGATGCCCTTGGCGGCTTCTGCCATCGACTCAAGGAAATCATCCTGTGGTGTTCCCATGCCGAAACCGGTCGTTTGCGTTCCGGCACTGTGGACGAGACTTTTTCCCTTTGATGAGGCGATACCGATGGCCATATTTTTTAATACACCGCCAAAACCACCCATCCCATGCCCCTTGAAGTGCGCCAGGTTGATCACAAAATCGTATTCCGCAAAATGAGAACCGACGACAACTTCCTCAAGATGTTTGCCTCCCGCAATCGGGATGCTCAGCTCTCCTTCTGCATCCATGATANNATGATATCAACCGGAGCAATGGCAGTGAATCCATGGTCTTCCATAACCTGTAGATGTGATGCGGTGGTCGAGCGTCCACCGCCGTATGCTGTATTACATTCGACAATCGTGCCGTTGACTTCATCCACCAGCGGTTTAATAAACTCGGGATGCAGGAAATAATCTCCACCTGGTTCACCGCTGTGGAGCTTAACGGCTACATTCCCGTTAGCTCTACGACCAAGCGCCTTGTACATCAGCATCAGCCCTTCCGCGCTGATGTTGCTGGTCATATAGACGGTTGCCGGGGTGCCAGCACCTTGCGGACTTGCTTCTGACGTGTCCGTCGCCTGGGAAGTTGCTGTAGGGTCCGGGGTTTGTGTGGCGGTTTCCGTAGGTGCCCGGGAGGGTGTATGAGAAGGCACCTGGGACGGTGTTTTTGATGGCGACAGTGTTGAGGTTGGTAAAAGGCTCTGTGCCCGCTCAGCACAGGCAACGAGAAAAGCAGCTGCGGTCAACGTCATAAGTCTTAATGCTTCACGACGGGATATGTTTTTCTTCATTGTTTGTCTCCATTATCCTTTGTTGATCGCTTAGGGTGATCGTTAACGGCACGATCTTCTCCGTTCGATATGCTGATACGAATCGCTATTCGTACAACAAGGAAGTGCGTGTGCATAACGTAAGGTTATTATTCTCTAGCTTCGAAACGAACGAAAGATCATGGAAAGTATTGATCTAAGGTTCATTTTTCCGCCGTACACCGGCATCATACTGGCATCTCCATAGTCTTCGATGGGGTCCACATTTATCAAATAATCCATATCCTCATCAGAGATCACGAATTCTACATCCGCATTTTCTTCCATATGCGCAGGGTTGGCGGTCTTTGGTAGCGGAAGCAGACCCAACTGCAGCGTATATCGAATACTCAATTGTGGAATAGTAACCCCATATTTGTCTGCAATTTTTGCTACTTCCTCATTTTTCAGTAATTCACCATGTGCAATTGGCGAATACGCTTCCACCAGAATACCCTGGACTTGCGTATATTGGATCAACTCTTTCGGAGTATTACTGATATGCGCCAAAATCTGGTTGACCATTGGTTTGACGGTGCAGGATGCAAGGATATTTTCAAGATCTTCTTTTTCAAAGTTCGATACACCAATGGCACGAAGCTTCCCGGATTTATATACTTCCTCAAGCGCTCGCCAGGCTTCACGGTTTCCTTCGAAATATCGATCTTCGTCACCGAACTTATTCCAGGGTTGAGGGCTGTGAATAAGCATCATGTCAATATACTCAAGACCCATGGTCTGAAGGGATCGATCAATCGCTGAAGTAGCTTTTTCGAATGACTTTGCTCCTGCCGCAAGCTTTGTGGAGATAAACAAATCTTCACGTTTTACCCCACTTGCCCTGAAGCCGTCCCCAACACCGCTTTCATTGCGATAAGCCTGTGCGGTCTCAATGTGTCGATAGCCAATTTTTACGGCATCAACCACAGCTTGCACAACATCTTTATTGCTGATAAACCATGTTCCAAGTCCGAGTTTCGGAATCTCGACACCATTCGATAGTGTATAGTTTTCATCTAAAATCATAATTATTTTCCTTACTCATTAATATTTATTTCACTTATGATATTCCCATCGCTGACTTACGTAGTCGAACTATGTCAGCATTATTTGTTCTACAGTTATCCGCCAAAAACTGGAAATATACTCGCATCTCCATAATCTTCGATGGGCTCAACATTTTTCAAGTATGTCATATCCTCTTCAGAGATGACAAAATCCAAATCCGCATTTTCTTTCATATGCGCAGGATTCGCAGTCTTCGGTAATGGTAGAAGACCAAGCTGCAAAACATAGCGAATACCTAACTGCGGCACGGAGAAGCCATATTTTTCTGCGATTTTCGCAACTGCCTGATTTTTCAGCAGTTCTCCGTGAGCAACCGGTGAATATGCTTCCACCAGGATACCTTGATCCTGTGAATATTGGATCAGCTCTTTCGGGGTATTGCTGATATGCGCCAGGATCTGGTTGACCATCGGTTTGACGGAACAGGACTCAAGGATATTTTCAACATCTGCTTGTTCGAAGTTAGAAAGACCAATAGCTCGAAGTTTTCCTGCGTTATAAGCTTCTTCAAGCGCTCGCCAGGCTTCACGATTACCTTCAAAATGTCGATCATCGGCACCGAATTTATTCCATGGTTGTGGGCTGTGAATAATCATCATGTCGATATAATCCAGCCCCATCGTCTTCAGTGAGCCGTCTATGCTTGCAACTGCCTCATCAAACGACTTTATTTCAGCCGCAAGTTTTGTGGTCACGAAGATGTCTTCTCTACTTACTCCACTTGCTCTGATCCCGTCTCCAACGCCGCTTTCGTTCTGATATGCCTGCGCTGTATCGATGTGGCGATAACCGATTTTTGCAGCCTCTACTACTGCCTGTACTACATCTTCATTGCTGATAAACCATGTGCCAAGCCCGAGTTTCGGGATCTCGACACTATTCGATAGCGTATAGTTTTCTTTTAAAATCACAATAATGCTCCTTTACTTGTATTGATTACTCTTGATACTGCTCGTCGCTGACATGTTCCATCCACTCAACCGCTTTACNNTTCCCGCCAGTTTACCCAGAGAAGTTGTCACCGTAGACGCCATGGTATTCGAAGCCATCCTTTCGATGTTGATGTCAGCGTTGGTTCAAGACTGATACTCTTCGTCGCTCACGTGCTCCATCCATTCCACGGCCTTGCCGTCGAGCGCTTCCTGGATGGCGATGTGGGTCATGGCGGTAGTTCGGGCTGCGCCGTGCCAGTGCTTCTCATCCGGGGCAAAGTGGACGACGTCTCCGGGGTGAATCTCTTCGATGGGACCATCCCAACGCTGCGCGCACCCGCGTCCAGCTGTGACAATCAAAGTCTGGCCCAGTGGATGGGTATGCCAGGCTGTCCGAGCGCCTGGTTCGAAGGTGACGGATGCACCGCCTGCACGGGCAGGTTCCTGAGCATTAAAGAGCGGGTCAATCCGCACCGTGCCGGTGAACCATTCTTCGGGACCGGGAACGGAAGGCTGGGTGCCGTTTTTTGTGATCTCCATTATTTACTCCTGTTTGTCATCTTTTAATTCTTTTTCTTTTTTCAGTACTGCATTCTCATAGACCTCGATCTTATAGTTCAACAGGTCGAGAGTCTTTTGCATTTCTTCCATTTTATGGACAAGCTCATCACGCTGGTCGATCAAGATCTGTTTCCTGGCTTCATTGGTATGGTCGCCTTGCTGGACCAGTTCGACATATTCTGTCAGTATTTCAATAGGAAGCCCGGCATTGCGCATACATTTGATGAAATCGACCCATTCTATGTCGATCTGGTTGTAATCGCGGATTCCACTTTCAGTACGGTTGACTGTCGGAATCAAGCCAACACGTTCGTAATATCGCAGGGTATCGGGGGATATATCGTATTGCTGACTTACTTCTGATATCTTCATCTGAGTACCTCCAATATTCAGTGTACCACCTGGAGTTAACTCCAAGTCAAGGGTGAATTTTAGTTTATTGAATTTGTATCAATAACGCTGAGATGAGTTTGATCTAACTGTTGAAAGGAACCATGAGGTGGGATTGTTTCGAACGAAACAGCAATTCCCTTTTTTAATCCAAGAAGGGACCCTCAAAGATGCCTAAGATTATCACTTTCCCCGCAGTATCATTTGCCGGGATGCTGAATTATTTTTAAAACGAAAGCGAACTGTTTTTTTCGACACTTTAGGTTGTAATTATGCTTCGTCTTTACCCCTGATACCGCGTCAGGGTCTGGTGAGCAAAATCGGCGACCGCTCGCCTTAAAGCCAGCGGTTCCAGGACCTCACATGCACCGCCGTAGCTCATCACCGCAGCCCTCGCTTCTTCCAGGCTTTCAAATACCAGGTCGACTACAGACCAGGGTGCCGTATCTTTCGTGGGAGGCTCCATTCTCTGCAAACCCTGATTTTTGTCCAGCCGCTGAGCCAGTGTGGGTGACACCCGTGCTTTCACCTGGTAGCGAGGCCTGCTGGTCTCCTGCTCGTCGCACCAGGTTTTCCAATAGGCCAGCAGATCGAAATCCTGCAGTCGCTTGAATCTTTCAGGCTGCAAACGGGCAGATTGGATCTGCGAGACCTTCAGCGTACGCAGGTTTCCAGCCCGCGAGCCGACCAGGTACCAGCGGTTAGCTTTGGCTACCAATCCATACGGCGCAATATGCATCTCCAGGCTGGTGTAGAACTCAGATCGATAAATGATCTGCAGCATTCTTTGCTGCCAGACTGCCTGCTGGCAGACCTGGAGATGAGGCACGGACTCCTCCGACTGGTACCATTCCTTCGGATCCAGCAGGATGAGCTGGCGCGCGCCAACCTGATCGCTGCGCCGGGATTCCGGCAGGGCAGCGGACAGTTTGAGCAGTGCCGTGCGTAAAGCCTCCCCCACACCTAACTGCTCCAGGACGGGAGGAATACTGAGCATGAACAGTGCCTGGACCTCATCCGGGTTCAACCCGGTCAGGCTGGTGCGGTAGTCCTCCACCAGAGCGAAGCCTCCTCCGGGACCCTTGACCGAATAGACCGGCACCCCGGCAGTGCTCAACGCGGTCATATCCCGGTAAATGGTGCGCTCGGTGACCTCGAGCTCATCAGCCAGCTGACGGGCGGTTCGGGTGCCGCGGGTCTGCAATATCATTATTAAGGAAAGCAATCGATCTGCACGCATTGGGAAACCTCAATTGTCGGGTATTATCGGTTGTCTGGATTCTATCACCAAAACCTGACATGAGATGTCATCTATCCTGTATATAATGAAATTGTCCTTCGAAGAACACCTGGAAAAATGCTCACAGATAAGGAGATGTGATGACTGATTTACCTGTTCGTATTGTAGAACTCGAGCCAATGAGCTTGATTTGTTTCAATGGTTTCGGTGAAGAACCAGAGACACAGGCATTAAGTATGCTCAAGCAGTGGGCAGATGCTCACGGCAGAGCAGGGCGCATTTTTGGCTACAATAACCCCAACCCATCGGAAGGCAGCCCGAATTACGGCTACGACGCCTGCATGGTTGTCGACAAAGATACCCAACCAGAGGGAGATGCCCGCATCCATCACATGGAGGGTGGTACTTACGCAGTACTGCACTGCCCGGTCAGGAACCCCTGGGAGGATATCCCGGGAGCCTGGCAGTCCCTGGTGCAGTGGATGGATGAGAATGATTACAGCATGGGAGAGTCCCAATGTTTGGAGGAACACCTGGACCCATCAGAATTTTCAGCCGACGTGTTGTTTGAGCTGAACCTGTATCTACCGATCAAATCTTGATCAATATTAAAACCCGGGTGCAGTCAGGTACTGACCGCACCCGGTGATCAGCATCTAAACTTATAACGGATCATCTGTACTATCCTTGAATTCGTACCAGTACCTGACGGGTATAATCATAGGCGAGGGCTGGTTCTCCCCCGACACATGCTTATTTCGAAGAACTGTTTCCAGAAATTCTCGAAAGATAAATCAAACCAGCGCGCAAATGCGATTTTGTCAGCAGGCTGGTTAAAGTGCCGGTAAGCTCACGTGCAATAGATGAGCGCGATGGTATCAAAGCTTGGATCGAACTTAAGGAGATTTTCAATGACGGGTTGGAATAATCACGAACTTAATAAGATTGGAAATGCGGAGGAGCTGCAGATTTCTTCGATGCGGAAGGACGGCACGCTGCGAAAATGGACGACGATCTGGGTCGTGCGCGTGGGTGATGATCTGTACGTCCGCTCTGTGTACGGGAAACGTGGCGCCTGGTACCGCGGTGCCCTGGTGCGGCATGAAGGCCGCATCCGCGCTGGAGGGGTAGAGAAGGTTGTCCTCTTCGTGGAGATAACTGATCCCGACACAATCCAGCAGGTTGACGACGCCTACCGCAGTAAGTACCACCAGTACCCTCAGTATGTTGCCCCTTTATTCGAGCCAGAGTCGCGCGCTGCCACGCTCAAGCTGATTACCAAATAAAAAGTTGGGCTAGGTTGATCACCCCGTGTCTTTACTGGAGCTATCTGTTTGGGTGTGAATGCTGCCTGGTGGTGTAGCCAGTCTCTCGATTCCTTCAGATAGAGATAACTTCTCATATACCCCTTGAGTGGGCGCAATCCACACATATCCACTCCCTTCAAAGGTTTGCAGTAATCTTTCACCGGAAACGGATGTGGCTGCCCAACTCTTGCTGCTTTTTTCAGCCCGGAAGTTGATCTGTTCACTGCGCATCAATGCAAAGTTGCCATCTACTGATAACTTATCACCCGTCAACTGATACCGGATAATTTCATCCTGGGGGACCGGCGAATAGAGAACAGCCACACCAGATCCCCTGATCAGTGTTTGGAAATATCCTTCACCACCAAAGAGAACCGATGACACGTTCTTCTGACGGGCGACTGATATATCCAGGCCGGCAGTTCCGGCATAAAATAAACTTTTATCTACAATTACTCCCCCCTCGTCTTGTTCTACTCTGTGGAGAAAGAAATGTCCAAAGGTCGGTTCCAGGTAAATGTCACCTGTTCCGTGGATCTGGTTTACAAAGAAACTTTCCCCGGAAACCACTTTCCTAGTTAACCCTTTTATGATTCCTCCCCCCGTGCTGGCCCGAGTTTCCAGCTGACCCTTCATGAAGTACATGGCACCAGGTTCAACCCGAACGTGAGAATTCTTCAATCGGATACGCACCATCTTCAGGTGTATGCCGCTCTCGCTGGCGAAATACAACGCTTCCGCCGTCCGGATATCCGCAGAACCTTTCAATTGAGAATATTGAACTACCTCAACAAGAGAACCGTCCTCCGCTTCTACTCGGTCGATAACTTCTAAATTCATATTATCCATATCACTACCATCCTAGTTGAATGATTGATAAATTGATTTGATTCTGTGTTTCTGTGATGAATCTCGTTGGTGTGGGTTATCAATTTTATCATTATTCTTTTTATGGAAAACTGACAGACAAACTGTGTGAGACATGATCAGTGTAATTCTATGTCTTGCAGGGCTAATTTCAGGGTTAAAGTTCTTGGCAAGTACCGTCGATCCTCGCAGGATGTCGACCCAAGTTGAGATGAGAGGCGCGCACTGCCATGATCAAGTTTGTTTATAAAGTGAAAAAAGATAACAAGGTAATGAGGTCCACCCCGGAAATCCTTCATCTCCTGTGGTCATCTTAGATACAGGCGCTTCTCACACGAAAATTAACATTCAAGATAAAATAACCTCCGCGTCACATTCTTTGACTTCCAATCCCATCCAGGCAAAAAGCAGATGTCCCTTCGATGAAATCTGTGTTTCCCTTCCTGTTCCTCTCCATCGCCGTCCTGCTGACAGCCTGCGCTGTCCCGGCACCACCGCCCAGCCTCACCCCGACGGACGTCCCCTCTGCCACATCAACACCTACCTCAACTCCATCTCAACCGGCGCCGACAATCACCCCCACCCGAACACCAGACCCGCGCTGCCAGTTTCCGGGTTTGCCTGCCAGCCAGACTTTTCTCGATCCGATAGAAGACTCAGCCGACTGGCAGTTCTCCGAGCCGGAGGAGGAGGGCATGGATGCCGACCTGCTGGCGGAGGGACTCTCCACGCTGGGTCGATATCCAGCCCTGTACAGCGTGCTGATCGCCAGGAACGACCATCTGGTAGTCGAACGCTACTTCAACGGGCAGAACAAGTCTAGCAGCCATGAGATTGCCTCGGCATCCAAGAGCATCCTGTCCGTACTGGTCGGGCTGGCGCTGGAGGACGGCATCTTCACCAGCACCGATCAAACCCTGGGCGAGGTCCTGCCCGTACCTTTCGAGGACAGTGCGCCGGCGGAGCGCTCCCTGCTGACCCTCTCCCAACTGATGACCATGCAGACCGGTTTTGCCTGGGAGCCGACCATCACGCGCGGCCAGTCGCAGAAGAGTGGGGTTTCTATCAAGAATATCCTGAGCACGCGGGCCTCACCGTCGGCTGCCCCGGGAGGATTCCTGTACAACACGGGTGCAACTCACCTGGTATCAGCAGCGATCACCGAGGCCAGCGGAATGAGCACCTGCGAGTATGCTTACCAGCGCCTGTTCGATCCGCTGGGGATTACTGTGGAGTGGTGGAACCGGGACGCCGACTGACGGCTACTTCACCGGCGGGTGGAACATGTACCTGACACCCCGCGAGCTGGCAAAGTTCGGCTTGCTGTACCTGTATCAGGGAGAATGGCAGGGTCAGCAGGTGCTCCCTGCGGATTGGGTGGCTGAGTCGCTGGCTTATCACGCTGCTGCCGGCGAAGGCTCGGATACGTACTATGGCTACTGGTGGTGGCTGTCGTCGATGTGGAACTACGATATTTACTCGGCGCGGGGAGGCGGCGGGCAGATGATCTTCCTGGTCCCTGAATTGGATCTTCTCTTCGTGACCACCTCCGATGCCGGCTACCAGGGACGTCCCAACCAGTTCGATGCACTGGCATTCTTGTGGGAGTATGTCATCCCCTCAGCGATGGCGGATCAGTTGAATGAGTAGCTCAGCCGATTGAATCAAAAAGCCCGGAGAGTCCTCCAGGCTTTGGCGTCCGTGGTACTCGCCGTTATCTCACAAAGCGCACGCTGAGCGGGTAAATGACTCTTCTGTCTGACAGCGAGCGCAGCGTGTTGATGACTGCCACGGCGAAACAGTACATGCCGATGGCGATCATCGGCAGCGGTGCCAGCGAGGTCAGCGGCCAGATCGATGTGACAGCTTGGATGTCAGATCGAGTGTACAGCAGCATCATCGCCATTGGGGCGAAAAAAGCACAGGCGGATGCCGCGAAGAGAACGATTGCCATTGTGATCTGGAAGTTGATGGCCTGTTTTCCCTGGCGGTCGATCTCGTAGCTCTGGTTTTTCTTCCACGACCACAGTACAAGCGGAAAGATCACCAGCGGGATCATGCTGCTCAGATGGATCAGTGCCAGCCACAAACCTTCGTTTTCCGTGTTGTCCTGGTTGAAATCGAACCCCAGGACATCGCTCAATGCGCTGCGGGTATAAGCCCGCGGCTCAACCTCGCCAGCCTCGATTCGCTGGATGGTGCGGGTGCTGACCTCGCAAAGCTCAGACAGCTGTTCCTGGGTAATATTTTTTTGCTGTCGCAGTTCAGCGACTTTCAATCCAATGTCGGGTTGTCTCATGATTCACTCCTAAGTTTTTTAGGGCAGAGGATCAGCCGGATCGGTCCACCCGAAAATTCCTGTCTTTATCAATTGATTGCTGCCGTAGTATAGGTATATGTACCCGATCAGACCATGTCGTACACACGACAAAGAGACGACATTAGCAAAATACAGCTCTCGTCGGAGTCGATTGTTGATGATCAGAACAAAGCTCAGGCAAAAATTAACTCATCTGGAAGTATAATCATAAAAAATGCAACCGGACTATCCTTTCCCCTGGAAAATTGGGTTGATGCTGCTGCGGGATGCCGTTTTGCTCCGCCCGCGTTCTGCGCGAGCGGATTCGATTGCCTGCATTCGGATACTCAATCCCCAACCAAAAATCATCCAACCGGAGAATATCCCAGCCAGCGGTCCCAGCCTGCTGGTGATGAATCATTACACAAGAGCGGGCTTCCAGGCATGGTGGATCGCCATGGGGATCAGCGCAGTGGTGCCAAGAGAGATCCACTGGCTGATGACATCCGCGTGGACTTTTTCAGAGAACAAATATCTGCAATCCTTTACACCGGCAACACGCTGGTTTTTTTCTCGAGTCGCCCGGGTGTATGGGTTCACCACCACCCCTCCCATGCCGCCGGATCCTGATCATGTCGAAGAACGTGCCAGGTCCGTACGACAGGTGTTGAAGTTCGACCGTGAATCTGATCAACCGGTGATTGGTATTGCGCCCGAAGGCAGCGACCAACCGGGTGGCATCCTGGGTACCCCGCCACCTGGCATCGGACGCTTTATTAAACAACTGGCAAAACACTGCAAACGGATCATCCCGATTGGGGTTTATGAGGATGAAAAAAGGTTAACTATTCGTTTTGGGGAACCCTTTGAATTGGAATTTGCTTCCAATATTTCCGCCGATCAGATTGATCGTGATGTCAGCCGGCAGGTCATGAACGCCATTGCCCGGCAGCTACCAGTTTACTTGAGGGGTGCCTATGATCTATCTCCCCAGGTTAAACCTCCCGAGGAGCAGTGAAATTCCGCGTGATAAAACCAGGAGAAACCCATGAAAAAAGCTAACTCGCTGGACTTATTTGTGATCAATGCATACTGGTTTGGTCTCTCTATCCTGTGGAACGGTTTGCATGTCATCATCCTACCGGCAGTGCTGCTTAATTTCGTTCCGGAGACGCGCAAGAATACCTATCTGGGGCTGATGACTTTCGTTGGATTGATCGTTGCTATGATCATCCAGCCGATCTCCGGTTCGATCAGCGATCGCTGGCAGTCGCGCTGGGGCAAACGCCGTCCATTGATCACGCTAGGTACAGCAATGGACTTCCTCTTCCTGGCTGTATTGGGATGGGCAGGTGGTTTGATCTGGCTGGCAATTGGATACATCGGGCTGCAGTTCACGTCGAACATCGCTCACGGACCGGCACAGGGGTTGATCCCGGACCGTGTCCCCCCGGAGCAGCACGGGGCAGCCAGTGCTGTCAAGAACCTGATGGACATGGGTGGATTGGTGGTCGCTTCGCTGCTGATGGGCAACCTGCTCGATCCCCAGGCTCCCAACGCCCTGATTCCACTGGGGGTGGTGGTGGCGGTATTGCTTGTCTCTGCGCTGATCACCATCCTGGGGACTCGAGAAACTCCCAGCATAACGATCACCGAGGGACCTGCCGTTCATCCACCAGTACCCTCCCAGCCGCGGTTTTCTGGCAGATTGAGGGAGCTGTTCGATATCGAGTGGTCGTCGGTGCTGCGGCACCCGGCTTACCCCTGGTTGATCGGGTCTCGCTTCCTGTTCCTGCTGGGCATATACGATATCCAGGTCTTCGCACAGTATTACATCCGGGATGTGATCCCAACCGAAAATCCCATCAAACTGACCGGTGACCTGCTGGCGTCCATAACCGTGGCGCTGATCATCTGCGCCCTGGCTGGCGGCTGGGTCGGTGACCGGATTGGTCACAAGAAAGTGCAGTATGCCGCTGCCGGTATTGGTGCGCTGGGATGCATTCTTCTCCTGCTGGCAAGGGACGCAACCACGCTGTTGATTTTCGGAGGGATCATGGGTGTCGGGATCGGTCTGTTCATCACCGCCAACTGGGCACTGTTGAGCCGACTGGCGCCGATTGCCGAGGCTGGGGTCTATCTGGGACTGACCAACCTGGCAACCGCCGGGTCTGGTGCGACCGGCAGGCTGATGGGCCCGGTGATCGACCTGTTGAACAATGCCAATCCAGGTGCTTATAATGGCTATTCTGCCATGTTCATTTTTGGCGCCGTGTGCACCGGGTTGAGCGCAGTGCTGCTTGCCAGGGTCAAAGAAACCAATGCGCCTTAGTAAGTCTGGCTGGTTGATCTGTTTCTTACCGGGCAATTCTTGAAATTCTCTCAATTTCTGCAACCACATCATCCGCCAGCGGTTCGGGCTGGTGATTCTCAATGATCCCCAGGGTTTTATCCCGCAGGTGGTCACCTAGCGGATGGCTCCCGGCCGCAGCCCATTCCTCCCCGCCCAGCCGGCTGAACAGACCGGGCTGCCATATGGCACGGAAATTGCGGAAGGTATGCTCGCTGCCTAAAAAGTCCCCGTCCGGACCGACCTGCTGGATCACTTCCATCGCCATGGACTCCTCGTCGAAGGGGATACCGTCCATATAGGCGCGCATCATCGAGATGATCTCGTCGCACAGGACGATCAGTTCCGGCGAGGTGGTCTTGCCGCTCTCAGCATAGCCGATGTCGTGGGTCAGGTTGTTGCCTGCCAGCAGTGCCATCATGATCGAGAATGTGGCCTCGGCGGCAGCCTGCTCGTCAACCACACAGCTGTTGACATCCCCGGCATAACCCCAGGTGGGCAGTCCGTAGAACTGTCCCATCTCGGCGACAGCGGTGCGGGCAAGTACGAACTCCGGTGAAGTGTACACACTGATGGTCGTCTTCATGTCCAGCTGGTGCATCCCGCTGCCGTACACCCACGGTGCACCCTGGTGCTTGAGCTGGTGCATCACCAGACCGGAGAGGATCTCGGCGTTGGCCATGATCAGCGCTCCGGAGACCGTCACCGGGGCGGTGCCTCCCTGCACGGGAGCGGGCGAGTGCACGATCGGCAAGCCCACTTCCGCCATATACAGCAGTTTGTCCACAGCGTTGAAGGTATGGCGCAGGGGTGAGGACGGCTCGGTGTAAATCAGCACGGAGGGGTTCAGGCGCAGGTAATCCATTCCACCAGCGGCAGCGGATGCCATGGCGACGATGGCTTTATTGTCTGCACGGTCGTCGCACACAAAGACGATCGGTTTGGTGGTGTGCTGCAGCATCAGGGAGAACTGTTCCCGGTAAGGCTGCTCGCCGATCACTCCCATGGACATGCAGAAACCCAATTCCGGGCAGGCATCGACTACGTGGATGCAGTCGATGATGTCCTGCCGGGTGAACGGTCTTCGCTGACCATTGCGCGGGTCGACGTACGTCAATGTGTCAGAGCCGGTGCCGAAACTCACCCGGCGACCTTCCAATGGGACGATGACCTCATCCGAACCGCGTTTGCATAGTTTGATCGTGCTGGGAGGCTGCCGCAAAGCCCACTCCACCAGGGCGGGTTGAAAGTGGACGCGGTTGTCGTCCACGATGGTCACTTCGCCAGTCTGGCGCAGCAGGTCGAGAGCACCGTCGTGGTAGATGCGCACCCCGGTAGAACGGAGCAGTTCCAGCGACTGGCGGTGGATGGTCTCACAGTGATCGTTTGTCAGCAAGTTGAAACGGGGAAGGGCTGGGGGCAGGTTTAAGTTCATGGTGGTGTGCCTTTCGGTCGAGCTGAATTGCGGTTGGTTGGAGTCGATATGGATAATGGATGATAAAAGGAAACAGGCTGTACTGTATTTTCATTATACATGACAGCCTGTTCGTGAAGGAACTTGATGGTGTTCAGGTGAATCGGGAGTCGGTGAATCTATCCTACCTTTTCAACGATGAGGAGAAAATCAACCTGGTGGATCCAGAATGCCTTGATCGAAACGTTGGGAATGATGGCAATGATCTCCCCCTTGAGACTGTTGAGAAAACGCTCAAGTTGATTTTGATCAGCGGTCATCTTGAGGTTAAACCGGTGAATTTTGTAGTTCATAACTATTTCCTTTCAAACCATTGTTTAAGAATTGGCTGCCGGTTCTGGCAGCACCTCGATCACATCGAATTTTTCTAATAATTGGACCAGGTCTAAGATTTCTGGAGCCAATTCGTCATCGAGATTAACTTTTTGCATGATCTGCGCAATTGTCAGCGGTTCGGCTTTTGGGAAAGGGAGGTGGTAGAGGAACCTGCCCTGGGGGGTCGTCAGCTTGATTTTTCGTTCTTTCCGGTTGCGGGTTTCGCCGGTCCAGATCGTCACACTGGTGATGTAGTCATCGCTGCGGGCGACGGAGAAGCGCGCTCCAGCGTTCTCCTGCTCGCGGATATATCTTGAGAGGTGATCTTTCGTCGGTTCTCGTTTCACCTGCATCAAATCGATGTCGATCTGTATGCGCTCTTTCTCCAGCACATAACGGAAATAGGGGCGTTTTTTCTCGAAAACTTCCTCTTTAGATAGAATCCCCAGCTCCGTTAAACCTTCTAAAAAATCCTGCGCAGTTTTTATATGAATATTCAACCGGGTGGCGACTTCTGATGCGGAGATGGCCCGGTAGTTCACCAGCAGCTCGAAAACATCTTCGGCGTAATCTTTGGTGAGATATGAGGCGATTTGAGCAGCAGTTTTGAATTCCATGGCAGTGTTTATGAAAAGTAACCGAGACCGACGGCGTCCAACCGGTCAATGATGCGCACACCTTCTCCTTGCCTGTGCAGTTCGGCAAATTCGACGAATAATTGTCCCAACGATTCGCATAACTGATCGAATGCCAGAGGTTCCCAGTAATCCAGATAATCTTTGTGACCAATATGGACGGAAACGTCTCCGTCAAAGGCAAAGCTGATCCAGGTATCTAAGGTGTTTGGTGAATTAACCCGGAGGAGATGTTTAAATTCATGTCCCATCTTTACCGGCACGAAGAAAACCTGGTTTGTGGTGGTGTACGTGAGAGCGATCAGGTGCCTGGAAAGGTATCGGGCAAATGATTGGATCTCAGTTTTTGATATTTCCACTTTGCCGATCGGACGTGGCCGGGAGGTATAACCGTGATTGGTCTCATCAATATCAGCCCCAGCCAGTTCGAAGATCTCGCGTCCCCTCCATTTGATCCGCTTGGTGAGTATCACGTATGCCATCAAAATATCAAAAAAGATGATACCCGTGAACCATGCCAGCCGGTATCCCATGTCGTCCTCAGCACGATTACCATAGTAAGGAGCCAGGTACAACATCACACCGAAATATACCAGGTAGCTCACGGATACCAGGTATGCAAGATTGCCTGTGCGCACAACGATGAGCAAATAAACCCCCGAAAAAAGCCACATCAAAATCGCCATGATATAAAAGCTGATCGTAAAATCGAATATTAATATACTCAGACCAAAAATTCCCAATGAGATCAGCACAAGGATTAGTCCTCCAAGGGAGCGATCGGGTTTTAATTTTCTAGCATGGATCATTTATGCCCTCCGTATGAGTAGAACACTTCTTTTGTTATATACTTCAAATTAAATAAAGTATATAATTAATAAATCATTTTGTCAAGAGGGTTTGATAATTATTCGGGAAACTCGAAAACAGTAATTATCCGGATAATCTCGGATCGGATCGGTTCGGTTAGCTTGTTGGCGAGGAAAGCTTACAGATGAGGTTCAAAGGCTTTCCATAGAAATTAGATCTGTAGTCATTGCATGCCGCTTGAGTCTATAAATTATGGAACACAGCGACCCCTTGCCCTGCCTGTAGCAGTTTTTCATAGGGTGCGTCATGAAGCACCCTTGTATCTTTAAGCTAGAGCTAGAGGGCACCCTTATGGAATCTTTCATCGAGTAGAATCGCGGCTTACTGGATGGCGCGGGTAAGGGGATATTTCTTGCAGCATGGTTTTTTTTGATGGCGCTGGTATAGCCGATCCCTCGCCCTGCCTTCGGCAGGGGCCGCGGGATGACAGCAATTATTAGCCCTCGAATCTTTCACTCTGGACAACGGCGCTGGAAAACATAATTTGAATTATCAAGATCCAGCGTACGCAGGTCACGTGCAGCTCCGTAGCACCGCTGGAGGTGAGTTAGCCATTATGCTCAGCTGGTGCCAATGATCATCAGGTATCGATTTGCATATTGTTCCACGGTGAAACCAAACTCTTTAGTAGCCTGAAATTTTCAATCCTTGGGTAGTCCAAATCCTGAAAGCTTTGTGAGAATTCCCACAATTAATACCTCTCAGTTTGACAGATTTCCTTAATTTCGGTAAAATCCGAAATAACAGAAACTGGAGAAACTATGGAAAAATTGACACCGGTAATGCAAAAAATCATTGTTCATTGGGGGGAGATGGGTTCCTCGTGGGGATTGAACCGCACGGTGGCGCAAATCTACGCCCTGCTGTACCTGTCACCGGATCCGCTTACGGCAGACGAGATCAGCGTGCACCTGTCGATAGCCCGCTCGACCGTTAGCACGGGTTTGCACGAACTGCAGGGATGGGGCGTGGTCAGGGTGCTTCATATGCTCGGCGACCGGCGGGACTACTTCACCACAATGAACGATATCTGGGAGATCTTCCGCGTCATCCTGGATGAACGCAAACGCCGGGAGATCGATCCGACATATGAAGTCCTGCAAGAAAGCGTGACTGAAATGGACAAGCAAGGTGTCGATGAGCCGTATGTTGAAGACCGCGTCCAGGATATGCTCGAGTTTTTCGAGACGATCACATCAATATACGAGCAGTACGAACGCATTCCGACCGAGAGGCTGAAAGAGGTCTTCCGCGTTCGGAGTAAATTTAAGAGTATTTTTGAGCAGGTGGCCCGGAGTTAACCATGGTGAACACATTACAGGATATACGGATATCAAAACAGATCAAGGGTTTTGAAATGGTCCAGGATGAACTGCGGTTAGTCGAGCAGCGATTGCTGGCTGAACACCCCGGACATCACAACCTGCTGAACAATGCTGCCGAACGGCTCTTCCGGGCGGGCGGCAAACGCATCCGCGCTTCCATTACTCTTCTAGCAGCCGGAATTTTCGATGCTGATCAGGATAAAACACTTTCCCTGGCAGCGGGAATTGAGATGCTGCATACCGCCACGCTGGTGCATGACGATTTCATCGATGGTGCCAGTCTGCGGCGGGGAAAACCAACCCTAAATTCTGGACCGAACGCCAATTTCAGCATATTGATCGGGGATTATTTATTTGCTAAGGCTGCCAATCTGGTTTCCGAAACTGACAATGTTGAAATCATGAGCCAGTTTGCCAGGACCCTGATGACTATTCTGAACGGCGAAGTCACCCAGCAATTTGCCCGCTGGTCCATCGATCGCCAGGAGTACCTGGATCGCATCTATGCCAAGACAGGTGCTATGTTTGTACTGGCGGCAGGAGCGGCGGCAACCTTAGGCGGAGCAGATGAATTTAACCGGGCAGCTCTTGAGCGCTACGGATATAACACCGGGATCGCCTTCCAGATCGTGGACGATGTTCTCGATTTTACCGGGAAGCAGACCCAGCTCGGCAAGCCAGTCGGTAATGATTTGCAGCAGGGACTGTTCACGCTGCCGGTTCTGCTGTATGTAGAGCGCTATCCGGACGACCCGGACTACCTGGCACTGCTGAAAACTCAGGATGGAAATCATCCCGCGGCTTCCCGTTTGATCGAATCCATCCGAAGGTCAAGCGTTATCGACGACGCCCTGGCGGAGGCCAGGGACCTGGCTGGGGAGGCGCAGCTTGCGCTGAAGGATGTTTCGTATTCCAGATATGTAGATGCCCTCTCCTCGATAGCCGATATGATCATCAACCGTAAAGTCTGATATTTCTCCGCAGGTTTGGTTGTTCCGCCTGCGGAAAAAAATAGGTAAAATTAGGATAAAGATTACCTAATATATTGACATATGCGCCAGTACCGGCGGAAAACATGATTTTCTGGAAAAATCTTGAACATATTATCAGTGTGAAGACCAAAGGAAGGAAAACAAACATGAAGGAAAAACGAAAGATCAAAAGTGTGATCACCTGTGACATGGAAGGACGAATAGAGACTTTCAATAGAGGTGCAGAAGACCTGTTTGGCTATCAACCGGATGAGGTGATTGGGAAAAAACGCGTCTCGTTCTTTTCTCCCGGGGAGACTGTATTGGAGCATGTCCCCACCTGGCTTAAAACCGCCAGCGAAGAGGGAGAATACCAGTCCATTACGGTGTTCCGGGACCGGGATAACAACCCGATCCCGGCAACGATCCGCATCACCCCTACATTCCGCGACGGCGAGCAGATTGGCTACTGTGGAGTGACGGAGAGACTCGAGGACGTTGATCCGGAGGATGCTGCTCCGGAGATCAGTTTTATGACCAAAGTTTTCTCCTGGTTCGTGATTACCCGGGCTCCATTCCTGACCGCCATCATCGTCCCGATCCTGATCGGTGCTGCCTGGGTAGCTTACAGCGGTCTGAGCCCTCGCTTCCCCTGGGGACTCTTCGCCCTGACACTATTCGCCGGGATCTTCATGCATATCGCCGCCAACACCTTCAACGATTACTTTGACTGGCGCAGCGGCACGGACAAGGCTAACAACGATTACTTTATGCCGTATTCCGGCGGCAGTCGCTCGATCGAACTCGGACTGATCAGCGAAAAAGCACTCTTCCGGGTGGCGATGGTTTCCCTGCTCATCGCCAGTGGATTGGGTCTGGCATTGACGATCATCAGCGGTCCGTGGGTGCTGGTCTTTGGCGTCTTCGGCGCTTTGTCATCATATTTTTATACCGCACCACCGCTGCGATTGGCTGCCCGCCGCGGCCTGGGAGAACTGCTCATCGGTCTGAATTTCGGACCGCTGGTCACCGCCGGGACGGTCTATGCATTGACCGGCAGTATGTCCCTGGTCGACTTCCTGGTTGGCATCCCGATTGGGTTGCTGACTACCGCCATCTTGTGGATCAACCAGTTCCCCGATGAAGCCTCCGACCGGGCAACCGGCAAGATCAACCTGGTCGTCATGCTTGGTAAGCAGCGCGCCCGCTGGGGCTACCTGCTGCTGCTGGCATCCGCCTTTGGCTTGCTGCTGTACTGGCTGGTTGTCGGCACCCTGCCGCTGACGGCTGTGCTGGTATTGGTCAGCCTGCCGCTTGCGATATATGCAGCCAGCATTGTTGTACGTGAGTACGACCAGCGTTCCCTGATACGCGCTAACGCTGCCACCATTCAACTCCACATGGCTACCGGCGTATTGTTGACCCTGGGTCTGTTGATCAGCGTGTGGTTTGGACTGCCTTTTTAGCGGAAAATTTAGCTTTGGAAAACTCCCCGTGGGTAGATGCTTGCGGGGAGTTTTTCTTTCCAGTGGCTGTTGGGCTTGCCATCGATGTGAAACAATTGAAATCCAGGTGATTTACCCAACCGCCTCCAGCGCCGCGGCGATGTCCTCGGCGATCATCCTGCGTTTGCTCTGCTCGATGCCGAAACTGGGACCAACCTGCAGGTAGGACGGAAAGGCTCGCATCCCTTTGAAGTTGTATTCCTGCCCGCGGATCTTGTAGGTCGAGCCAGCAGGAATGACGCGCGGCTCTGCCTGCCGTTTGGCGACGTAGTTGATCGCCTTGATCGCCACGTCGCCCATCAGCAGCAGCACTTTAACGTTCGGGAACAATCCCAGCTCTTCCTCCAGGATCTTGGAGCATTCCTTGATGGTCGCTGCCTTGATGCCGTAGCCTGTCTTGGCGCACTTAACCGCCGTGGTGAAGTACACACCCCGCTTCAGCAGTTCGTGGATCGAAACAGCCTGGACACCGGCATCATTGAATGCCTGCATGGTTGTCTGCTGGAAGTGCGGGTCACCTTCAGCGTAGTAGTAATCGGCTGGGTCTTCAGGCGCTGCTTCGGAGATCAGGAAGATGGAGACGTTGGCGGGGTCCACCTCCACATCCGGCAGCAGGCAACCGTCGTGACGGACGTCCTGGCAGGGGAAGTCCGTACAGCCAATACATTGACTTACACGCATGCGGTCTCCTTGATTTCGAAATCGATCTTTTTCTCCACCTGCTGATTAAAAACCGGCCAAGAACCTGGCGACATCCTGCACCCAGTGGAAAGCGACCGCCGACTCGAGGCCGCGTCGCAGCGCCAGCACGGTTGGGGGGACTCCCCACAGCAGTGCCAACACCAGCCCGTAACCCAGGGCAACCAGGGGTGCCTGCAGGAAGACATCGTCGAAGTGCATATAGTTATGCACAAGGATCGACAGAAGACCTGCCAGCCAGGGGGCTTGCCTTGGCAGGGATTTGCGCAGCGCCAGCCAAACCAACCCGAGGAAAGCGAAGCGGTAGACGACCTCCTCGACGATTCCGGGCTGCAGGGCGTCCAGCAGGGCAGCCAGCGGGTTCTGCCAGCCGATGGGCTGCCCACCCAGGAACTGCAGGGCAAACACGTTCAGCACGGCGAACGGGATTCCGATCCCCAATCCGATCAGCAGACCAACGGCGAACTTCTTCCATTCCAGATCAGCAGCATGGAAATGCACCGGGCCTCCCCGCCGCATGATCGCCAGTCCACCCAGGGCGGCGACCGCCGTGGTTCCCCCACGGAAGATCGCCTGACCGAAGTTCCCGCGCACCACACCGAAGATCGGGTATGGGTTGAACAGTGTGGCGAAGTACATCCCCACACCGACGATAATTCCCAGGGCAACGGCAGCGAGCCAATCAGCTGTTTGTAATGAACGCAAACTCACGGCAACCAGCACCAGTGCGCCGAAGATCGTTATCGTGGTGAAGATGTCGCTCAGCCTGGGCGGGTTGTAGTTCCGTGCCAGCAGTGTGCGGATGACGAAGATCAGGACGATGGCGAGGAGCAGCAGGAGGAAGGTCGTGTACTTAGCAAGTTTGTCAGTCATTTTTTTATTCCTCAATGTTCTTGGGGCAGATACGATCCACATCGTGGAAGCTCAGGACGGTAGATTTTTTCTATCATCCTTTATGGGTAAAGAGCTCGCTTGATAATATGGTCTTGATACTCGGGAGATAATTCGCAGAAATACCCGCTCCAACCCCACACCCTGACGATGAGGTTGCGGTGTAAGTCGGGTCGGAGTTTGGCTTCCTGGAGGGAGTCGGCGTTGATGCTGTTGACCTGGAGCTGTTGGCAGCCAAGATGAGCAAATGTTCGGATCAGCATGGCTACCTTGAGGACCGATTCTTGATTTCGAAACACCGCATCCGAAAGTTCAATCGTAATTGGACCACCGTTGAATATGCGAGAGTAATCGATCTTGCTGTAGGATTTTAATAAGCTGAACAGACCATCCGTGCGCACACCGGGTGAGGGTGACAGGTTCGCGCTGAAAGGATCTCCCTGGCGGCGTCCATCTGCAGTTGCACCGACTACCGGCTCACGCATGCCGTTTTGACCCTGGGCAAGCCAAAGGTAATACATTGCTGAGCCGGTACCTGGACGAACCCTTCCTCCGCGGCCGTTGTCCTTTATCTGCTCGCACGCGTCTGCAAACGCCTCGAACAGGAAAACCAGCATATCGTCTGCCAGGTCGCTTCCACATGCTATTTTTGGACCCTGCTCAAACAATTGCTGCTGTAAGGCCCCATCCTCTGAGAAATTGCTGTCCAATCCTGCAAGCAGATGCTCAGGAGAAACGTTTTTATCTATGAAGACAAATTGATTGACTGCAGCAAGGGCATCAGCGGCGTTTGACGAACCCGATCCATGGATGCCATAATTGTTATACTTCAAGCCATTGGAAAGATCACAACCGGATTCAAGACAGCCATTCATTAAAACGGAATAATAAGGAGCAGGTGGTAAGAATAGGTGGCGATACGGTTCCAGGAGGTTTTTGACCTGGTCATCAATTTGATGCCTGACTTCTTGCAGAATTCCTTCGAAGCCATCCCCATCAGTAAAACCCCTGCGGATTGCCTGGTCAACAGCGTGAGGCAGTGAAACAGCNNGCTGCGACTGTATAGTTTCGAGCATCTTCAATATCATAGCCATGGGCTACGAGAGCGGGGATGACGATGTCGTCATTGGAGTACTGCGGGAATCCCAGTCCTTTTTGGGTCAGTTCTGTCGCCAGGGAAAGCAAGTCCAGGTCAGTTTGTGCAGATATGCGTAAATTGATCTTTGGATCAATCATGCTGACGTCCCGTCCGACCCGCAAAACCATGCGGGTCAGCTCATTACAGCCATCCAGCCCATCGCTGGTCATGCCGCCGACCGTCAGAGTTTGACCATTATCTCCCTGCTGAATTCCAGGATACAGGTCACTATCCTTATTCAATGAAATAAAAAATTCTGCCAGTAATTCCTCCGCCTCAGGAATGTTCACCCGGCCTGATTGCAGATCTGCTTCAAGGTAAGGCCACATGTACTGGTCGAACCTGCCAAGTCCGACGTGATAATTTCCACTCAACCAGACTGCAGAGTGAAGGATTCGCAGGGATTGAAGCGCTTCGTGAAAACTGCGAGGCGGATTCGCGGGTGCATGGTCTAATATTGCAGCCAGGTCTTCCCGGTTGGCTTTCCTTGCTGCAGTTGAATATTTCCTGACCAGATCAAGAACAGCATCGATCGTATCCACGGCGCAATCCAGAAACTCAACAGCTTCTAGATCATCAGAGAGTCTGGCTCGACTCTCCAGCGCGATGTTCCGCCGACCGATTAGCCCATGCCTCAGAACCATCCCCCAATCTGCACAGATGTTGCTGATCGGTCCTAATTCGTGAAGTATGCTTCCGCCAGCCAGGTTTTTGGATATTTCGCTGGAATAGAACGGGACGATACTGGGTGTTGTTCTGGTGAAGACGATCCGCTCATCAGGCTCAATCACAGGATGTTCGACTTCACACATCCTTCGAGTAATCCTGGCTGCCATCTCCATCCAGCTGAGCTGATGTGTTTCTCCGTCTTCGAACAGGTCAGGTAAGGAATCTTGACGGTATATCCAGTGATCCTTTTCGAGCACCCGAGATCTTAAACTTCTCAAACGGTTATTCATACGACACCCCACGGAACGTTTAATTTTCTGAATGCATCTGATCGCGTCTTTACGACTGCCGTCTCATCGAAGTTTGGTCGGAATTCCATCGCAAAGGACCGATATTTCGATCCTGCCATCTGATTGTAGGGGAGTAGATCCAGCCTCTGGAGTCCCGGCAATCCATTGATTGTATCCACAATGGCAGACAGGTTCTCTTCCGTATCGGTAACATCGGGGATCAGGGGTACACGAATTACATAAGGAAGGTTTGATCTGCTCAGGGTCTGCAAATTCTCGAGGACTACCTGGACATCACCCCCGGTATGCTCACGAAACAGGAGCGGATCGATAATTTTTAGATCGAAATAGACCATGTCAAATTTGCGGATCAGATGACGGAAATCTTCCGGATTTCCATACCCCGATGTGTCGAGGAGCACGTGAACCCTGTCTAAATGATCGATCACCTCGGCAACAAAATCCGCCTGCAATAATGGCTCCCCCCCGGAAAAGGTGATACCGCCCCCGTTTAATTTATGGATGTCCACATGGCGATTTAATTGATTTGCCAGGTCTTCGGATGTATACTCTCTGCCGACCAGGCGTTCGGAGGTATCTGTTCTCATGATTTGAGGATGTATAGATTTACCTTCCGGATTATGGCACCAGGAACAATCCAGCGGACAGCCTTTCAGGAAAACGGTCGTCCGAAGTCCTGGACCATCGTGAATGGCAAATTCCTTGATGTCGAAAATTATTCCGGTCTTCATTAGTATTTATTAGCTGTTAGTACTGCCTGAAATCCTCATAAATTTTAGGGTGAGTAAAACACCCAAATACTGATCGCAGCAAGCAGAAACTGCGGATACGATAAACATATCGTAGATTTTTTGAACCAACAAGTGTTGAATTTCATGTCCTTCTCAATTGGATCGGCATCATTTTTATGATGCTATAATTTATTTATGACCTATAAAGTGTTTCTGGTCGAGGATGAGATTATCACACGGGAGGGGATACGTGACAATGTGGATTGGGGAGCTGCTGGTTTCGAATTTTGTGGCGAAGCCGCGGATGGGGAAATTGCACTCCCATTGATAGAAGAAACACAACCGGATGTGCTGATCACTGACATTAAAATGCCTTTCATGGACGGACTTCAATTGAGCAAGATTGTCCGTGAGCACATGCCGTGGATCAAGATCATTATCCTGAGCGGCCATGATGAATTCAATTACGCTCAATCGGCTGTAAAGCTGGGGGTGACCGACTACCTGCTGAAACCCATCAGTGCCCAGGACCTGCGAACGGTTTTAAAGAAACTCACCACAACTCTAGACCGGGAGAAACAGCAGCGTGAGAAACTGAAGACGCTGGAAACCAGGGTTGAAGATTCGCTGAACTTAGCCAGGGAAAAGTTCCTGTTGAAACTGGTAATGGGCGGGATTTCTTCTGCAGAAGCCATTGAGCAGAGCCAGCCACTTGGGTTGGATATCCTTGCCAAACATTATATGGTCGTCTTCATCCGGATCGAGTTATGCGATCCCGCTCAGGCTTTTGACTACCACGAGTACCAGCATGTTGAACGGATCATTAAGGAATTCGCCAGCAACAACCTGGATGGCTTCCTAACCAAGAAGGATATGGAAGAGCTAATACTGCTGCTAACCAGTGAAGATCAGGAGCAACTGGTGGAAGAAGGTAGATTCCTGGCGGATTTGATCAAAAAGGAAGTCGAGAAGAATACAACCTGCAATCCTTTCGTCGATGTCGGTAGCCCGGTGGATCGAATCGGGGATATCCACCACTCATTCGCGCAGGCCATATCGAAGAGCAGATCAATGCAGGCAGCCCCAGCCAAACACAATCTCAACATGGAACGGATCGATAAGATCAAGATCGATCATGGAGCCATCGAAAACTACCTGCAGTTTGGTTCCATCCAGGACTTCGAGATTTTCTTCTCCACCACTATTGAGCCACTCGCCCGCAGTGCGATGCAGTCATACCTGATCAAACATTATTTATTTGTCGATATCGTCCTGACCGCCACGAAATTCGTCACCGATCTTGGAGCAGAAAACGACTGCCTGATACCTGACCTCCAGGAGATCGAAGATGTGCTGGAGAATGCTGTCAGCGTAGAGCTCATCCAAAGTGAAATCAAGCGGATTTTTTCTTTGGCTCTCGAGTTCCGCAAACAGCAGGCTAACCCTGAACGATCCGTTACCCTACAGCAAGCCCGGGCGTATGTCGACGATCATTTCACCAATCCCGACCTGAAGATGTCCGATGTGGCAGATAATTTCAATATCAGTCCCAGCCATTTCAGCACGATCTTCAGCCAGGAGATCGGAGTTACATTCCGGGACTACCTCAGCAAGTTGCGGATCAACCATGCCAAGACTTTGCTGCGGACGACCAACCTGCAGTGTTCCGAGGTGGCTTACCACAGCGGGTTTAATGATTCCCATTATTTCAGTTATGCATTCAAGAAAAAGACGGGGAAGACTCCACAACAGTTCCGCGATCAACCGTCAAATTAAATATAAAGTCGAGTAATTGCCATGGATATTGGATTAACGACCGACGTAACGACAGATATGAGCACTTCCAGGTTTCTCAACAGGTTCATTGACTTTTTTAGCCGCATCAATATTTCCTTACGCTCGAAAATTCTGATTTCCTTCTTTATGGTCATCCTGCTAATGGTAGCCGTTAATGCAATGATGATCCTGGAAGTCATGCGGATCAACCGGCAATATGAAACTATTCTCACCAATATCACAACTGCAAATGGCTTGAATGGATTTATCAAACCGGCGATCGATACTGAAATGTGGAACATTGTAGCCGGAAAGGTCGAGTTCGATGAAGGCAATCAATATCAAATCATCGATCAAGCCAATGGGTATATCGATACCATCGTAGCCAACACGGAATCCGATAAGTCAAGGATCAAACTTGAAGTCATCCGCCGAACCCTAGGGACGCTGACGAGCTATGTGGACAAGATGGGAGACCAGATCCGCCAGGGGAGCCTTGTTGCTGATAACGAGCTGGTTCTGGAGGATATCCGTGGTGTATCGGATGTAGTCGAAGAGACGATCCAGGATTATATGCTTTTTGAGGTTCAGCAGGCGGAACAGCAATTCATTGGAAACCAAGCCCGCTTCAACCGCTGGATTTTGATCAATTTCATCGTGCTGCCATTGGTGATCGGCTTTTCGGTTGCCGCAGCCTGGACAATTTCCGCAAGTATATACATCCCGATCAAGAAACTCCAGGACCTGACCACGACGATCACCAAGAACGACCTGCAGGCGCTGGTTTCCCGCGAGAATGTGGATGAGATCACCGAGCTGGGGCTGAGTTTCAACATCATGACCAGCAAGATCCGTGAGTTATTGGATGCCAAGGTGCGCGAACAGGAAAACCTGAAGAAAGCTGAGCTGAAAGCTCTGCAGGCTCAGGTCAATCCGCACTTCCTATATAATACGCTGGACACGATTGTGTGGATGGCGGAGGGCAGTAAAACCGACCAGGTCATCGAAATTGTTCGGGCGCTGTCGAGCTTCTTCCGTATCGCACTCAGCCGGGGGAAGGATTGGATCTCGATAAGCCAGGAAATTGAGCATGTCCGCAGTTATCTGTATATTCAAAAGATCCGCTATCAAGATATTTTGGATTACGAGATCGATATTGACGAGAGCATCATGGATGGTACGATCCTCAAACTTACCCTGCAGCCGGTCGTCGAGAATGCCCTGTACCACGGTATCAAAAACAAACGCAACGGCGGAAAAATCACTTTGCGGGCGAGGAGAGGGGAAGGGGACAGGGTCCTGATTGAAGTTCAAGACAATGGCGTAGGTTGCACTCCATATAAACTAGCCAAGATCCGCGAACGTTTATACGAGGACTCGGACGTGATCACCCGGAATGATGAAGGTTTTGGTCTGGTGAATGTCAATAAACGCATCCAGTTGTACTATGGCAAAGAGTATGGTCTGTCGATCGAAAGCCAGTATCAGGAAGGTACGCGGGTGACAGTGGCAATCCCATTACAGATCAGCTCACAACCTGAGAACCAGGAGTAGGGATTTTTTATGAGCCAGACGAAGGTTATCAAATTATTGATCTTGTTTGCTGTGTTACTTATATTGACGGGTTGTCAGGGGTCTGCGATACCAGAACAACCGACTCCCAACCTGGTTGGAGGTGAAAAAACCTATCAGAACCTGGTGGTTGGTTTCTCACAGATCGGCGCTGAAAGCGAGTGGCGCACAGGCAACACAGAATCGATCAAAGAAGCTGCTGCCGAATTAGGTGTAGAGCTTATTTTTGCCGATGCCCAGCAAAAACAGGAAAACCAGCTCAAAGATATCCGCACATTTATCGCCCAGCAGGTAGACGTGATCGGTGTTTCGCCAATCGTCGAGACTGGCTGGGAGTCCGTCTTCGAGGAAGCCAGGCTAGCCGGCATCCCCATAATCCTGGTTGACAGGTGGGCAGACGTTCCCGAGATTCTTTACGCTACTCATATGGGGTCAGACTTCGTTGAAGAGGGGCGTAACGCCGCCCGGGTGATGGCTGGTTTGCTGAACGGCAGTGGGAAGATCGTCGAACTGACCGGTACAATCGATTCTGCACCAGCCAACGATCGCTATATCGGCTTCCGCGAGGTGCTGGAAAATCATCCGGAGATGGAGATCATCGCCTCCAAATCGGCGGATTTTACTCGCGCCAAAGGGGAAGAAGTTATGCGTGAGTTCCTCGAAGAATACGGCGATGAGATCGATGCGCTCTACGCCCACAACGACGACAGCGCTATTGGCGCTATCAAGGCTATCGAAGAATATGGGCTGCGCCCCGGAGAAGATATTATCATCGTCTCAATTGATGCCATCCGAGATGCCTTTCAGGCAATGATTGATGGTAAACTCAACGCCACTGTGGAATGCAATCCACTTCTAGGACCGAAATTTTTTGAAATTGCACTCAAGGTCGCCAACGGCGAAACTGTCCCCAAGTGGATCCCATCTGAGGAGGGAATTTACTATCCCCATGAGGCTGCCGAGTTGCTGCCAACCCGCAAATACTGATATCGTAAGCTTTGTAAATATGATTTCATGAAATCGTAAAAGTATTAACTTCTTGCGTAAGAAAATGTACCCAACGACCGTTGGGTACATTTTCTTAACAATAAAGTCGGATTAATTCTTAACAGTCTCCCTAAAAAAAGCATTGAGAATCAGATGAGAATTAGATAAGCTGAATACAAAGAGAATAGTCAATGTGCAATTAGATTTACTAAACTTTTATCCGATAGATTAATTGGAATCCCGTTGGGATGAAAAGGAAAGGAGTTTTCAATCGAGAAGCAAAAAGTGTTCCATAAATGAAGGAAGTGCTTGCCAGAAATTCGCGTCCCTAGCAAGCACTTCGGATGAGAGGTTCCCATTTTGTAAAAATGAGTCCTCGCGCATACCGATTATACCCTACATAAAAAAATAAATTCCATTTGGAGTAACCACACCTGAATGAAGGAGAGAATGATGTTTCGGTTCAAAAATTTAGCATTTTTAGTCCTCATTTTAACATTAGCGCTGACTGCCTGTGCAGCACCAGAGGCAGAAGTAGGCTCAAGCTGTGCACCAAACTGTGAATATACGGATATGGTCTTCTGCTATCCGCAATTAGGCGCTGAAAGCGACTGGCGCACGGCCAACACAGCTTCCTTTAAAGAGACAGCTGGCGACCTGGGTGTTCGTTTGATCTTTTCTGACGCACAGCAGAAGCAGGAAAACCAGATCTCCGCTATGCGATCCTGCATCCAGCAAGAAGTTGACGTCATTGGTCTGCCACCAGTTGTTGAAGATGGATGGGAGACAGTCCTCACTGAAGCACAAGATGCCGGGATCCCGGTGATCATTGTCGATCGCTCGGTTACGGCGGATAATTCCCTGTACGCTTCTCATATTGGTTCCGATATGGTTCTTGAAGGTCAACGGTCTGCTGATGAGATGAATCGGCTGCTGCCCGATGGCGGCAAGATTGTAGAACTGAGCGGTACCACTGGATCCGGTGCAGCAGTTGGCCGTGCAGAAGGTTTCCGTATGAACTTGAATGACAACATCGAGATCATTGACTCTCAGACCGGGAACTTCACGACAGCCGAAGGTAAACCGGTTATGGAAGCCTTCTTGAAGAAGTACGGGGATGAGATCGATGGCGCATTCATTCACAACGACAACATGGCTATCGGTGCGGTAGAAGCGATGAAAGCTGCTGGCTTGCAGCCCGGTGACATCAAGATCGTATCCGTGGATGGCACTCGCGGCGGTTTCCAACTGATGCTCGATGGATGGGTTCAGGCAGATGTTGAATGCAACCCGCTTCTTGGGCCACAGGTATACGCAATGGCACTGGATTTGATGAATGGTAAAACCATCGATCGTGAAGTACTCACAGACGAAACGGTTTATTATCCCGAACAGGCAGGGGAATTGCTGCCAAGCCGTAAGTACTAAAAGTACTTCTGCTGAGAGATACAGTGTTTTCCTGAGAGAACTTGTATCCGTAAAAGTGAGAAGCGGCGCAGCAAAACGCCGCTTCTCTACATCCTGGCTTTTCGACAGATAGGATACCTATGAGAAAGAATATTCCACTCCCCAGACGGATCCGGGAAAGTAAGGTGTTTTGGCCCCTGCTGGCAATGGCTTTGCTGTTGATTGTGGATGCAATTTTCGCCCCCGGTTTTTTTAAGATCGGGATCGTCGAGGGTCACCTGTACGGAAATCTTATTGATGTGGTCAATAATGCAGCCCCCTTGATGCTCGTATCGTTAGGAATGACCCTTGTGATCGCCACCGGAGGCATCGACCTATCCGTCGGGGCGGTCATTGCTATCTCAGCAGCCATGGGAACTGTATTGATCAACCCAGCCCTGGGGAACGAGTTGATCACGAATGACATCCTGGCTGCAAACACCACCAACACTCCGTTATGGCTTGTCGTGATTGCCAACCTGGCTGCAGGAACTGCCTGCGGATTATGGAACGGCATGCTGGTCTCCAGGGGGAAGATCCAGCCGATGGTAGCCACGCTGGTGCTGATGGTGGCTGGGCGCGGCATCGCCCAATTGATCACCAATGGACAAATCATGACGGTTTACTATCGACCATACTGGTGGTTTGGAAATGGTTTTATTTTGGGGCTACCGGTCTCCATGTACATTGTATTGTTGGTGTTCCTCCTGGCCTGGTTTTTAGTGCGTAAGACTTCGATCGGATTATTCATCGAATCGGTCGGCACCAATGCCAAGGCCACATATTATTCCGGGATCAGCGAAAAGAATGTCAAACTGTTTGCTTACACGTTTTGCGGTTTTTGTGCCTCGATAGCCGGGTTAATTCTCAGCTCCTACATTCACGGTTGTGATGCAAACAACATTGGGTACCTATACGAGCTGGATGCCATCCTGGCGGTCGTCATCGGTGGTACGCTGATGTCTGGTGGGCGCTTCTCTCTAGCCGCCAGCCTGCTTGGCGCCCTGATCATCTGGACTTTTACAATTACCATGTACACGTTTGGTGTTCGAGCGAATGCACTGATGGCCGGTAGAGCGGTTCTGGTTTTGGTTGTCATCCTGTTATATTCCGATTATGCGAGACGGTTTATTTCCAGAATTGGTGAACGAAGAGGGAGTCGCCATGGCGCAACAAACTGATACAGCGATCGCCGTTCCGGGACAAGAAAGGGTTGCACTCCATCAGCGAGCGAAATTATTTGTTATCAATAACGCCCCACTTCTGACAACGATCGTCATCTTCATTATCGTTTATTGGATCGGCGGGCTGCTCTACCCGACGATGCAAAAACCACAGGTCTTCTTCAATTTGTTCATCAATAATGCCAGCCTGCTGATCATCTCGATTGGATTGACACTGGTAATCCTTACCGGAGGAATTGATCTCTCCGTATCCGGCATGATCGCTCTGACATCTGCTGCTTCTGCTGCACTCCTGCAAGCAGGGATGAGTCCCTGGCTAGTGATGCCTTTGATGCTGGTGATGGGTCTTGTGATTGGTCTTACGATGGGTTCGATCATCCACTATTTCAAAGTGGAACCATTTATTGTGACCCTGATGGGTCTATTCTTTGCTCGCGGCATGGCATATATCATCACAATTTCTTCTCTGACTATTAATGATGATATTTACCGTTTTCTGGCATTAACAAAAATCTATTTACCGTTTTTTAACGGGGCATATATTTATATTCCCACGATGATCGGTCCTATCCTGCTAGTAGGAGCATTTTTGATGGCGAACTACACCCGCTTTGGCAGGACGATCTATGCCATCGGCAACAACGAACAATCTGCCATGCTGATGGGTTTGCCTGTCGCCAGGACGAAGATCATCGTCTATGCCATCGGCGGATTTTGTTCCGCATTGGGTGGAATTGTGTTCAGCATCTCCTTGCTCTCGGGTTATGGCGGTTATGCAAATGGGATGGAGTTGGAGGCAATTGCTGCAGTCGTGATCGGCGGTACACTGTTGACCGGTGGTGTTGGTAATGTCATCGGTACACTCTTTGGTGTCATGATTAGCGGGACGATCGTCTCAATTCTGCAGTTCAATGGCACTCTCAGTTCATGGTGGACCCGTATCATGGTCGGCGCTCTGACGTTGATCTTCATTGGCATTCAAAGCCTCTTCTATATGCGGAAGAAACTCTAATTACGGAGTACGACATATGTCACAATCCCAACAAGATCTAGTCGTCATGTCAGGAATTTGTAAAGCGTTCCCGGGTGTTCAGGCTTTGGAAAATGTGGATTTTACCCTTAAAAAAGGCGAGATCCACGCCCTGGTAGGAGAGAATGGCGCCGGGAAATCGACTTTGATCAAGGTGATGACCGGCGTCGAACGCCAGGACCAGGGAACCGTCAGACTGGGCGGCGAATATGTCGCTATCCGCTCGCCGGAACACGCCCAGAACATGGGGATCAGCACAGTTTACCAGGAAGTCAACCTTTGCGATTATCTGACAGTAGCAGAGAATATCATGCTCGGACGGGAACCACACCGCTTCATTTGGATCGATAAGAAAACCATGAACCAGCGAGCCTGGAAGATCCTTAACGACCTGGGAGTCAATATCGACGTTACCCAACCATTAGGAGCATATTCCACGGCCATCCAGCAGATCGTCGCTATCGCCCGGGCGCTCGAGGTTGCCGCTGCTAAAGTGTTGATCCTCGATGAGCCGACCTCCAGCCTGGACGCCAACGAAACCGATCAAATCTTCCGGGTAATGGAAAAGTTGAAAGCCGATGGCGTGGGGATTATCTTTATTACTCATTTTATCGATCAAGTCTACAGAATTTCGGACCGGATCACTGTGCTTCGTAATGGTAGATTAGTTGGCACTTTCGAGACAGAATTGATCCCGCGTCTGGAATTGATCGCCAAGATGATTGGGCGCAGTCTCTCTGATTATGATGATATGTCCAAAACACGCCTTGAGATCAGCAAACACATCCAGACTGATGCCCTATTTCAAGCCAGAGATTTGGGATTGACTGGGTCAATCGAACCATTTGATCTGGACCTGCATGCTGGTGAGGTTGTTGGTTTCGCAGGACTGCTTGGCTCTGGTCGGTCCGAGATCGCCCGGCTATTGTTCGGGATCGACCAGCCTGATGTAGGATCGATCTGTATCGAAGGAAATGAGATTAAGAAACCTTCTCCGCTCACCTCATTGGAGCATGGAATTGCACTGTGCCCAGAGGATCGTAAGGATGAAGGGATTACCGGGGAATTGACCGTGCGAGAAAACATCATCCTGGCAATTCAGGCACGTCTGGGGTGGTTCAAATTCCTTAATCAGCAGAAGCAATATGAGATAGCGGAGAAATATATCGAACTCCTCAATATTTCCACGCCTACTGCCGATCAGCCAGTAAAGAACCTGAGCGGCGGCAACCAGCAGAAAGTCATCCTGGCTCGCTGGCTGGCGACGAACCCGCGCCTGCTGATACTGGATGAACCGACCCGAGGCATCGACGTAGGTGCAAAAGCCGAAATCCAAAAACTGGTCCTGCTGCTGGCGGAAGAGGGTAAATCCTGTATTTTCATCTCCTCCGAGCTGGAAGAGGTTCTCCGCACCAGTCATCGCATCGTAGTGCTGCGCGATAAAAAGAAGATCACCGAGTTCACCGGTGAGGTGGGTGAGCGTAAGATCATGCAGTCTATGGCTGGGGGTGAGTGATCACCGGTAAAAAAAATGGCTAGTTATTTCAACTAGCCATTAATCAAAGTGTGATATTTGCTGCAGGGATTTAATTCGGTCAAATATCGAAAACCTATGCTGATTCAGCCTCAATCTGCCCCTGAAAGTTCATGTTGAAGATGTGCAGGTAAAGGTTCCTCGAGTGACCGTGCTCGCTCAGGATAGTGATCAACCACCCGCAGCCAACGGACACCAAGCGTAAAAGCGAATAATCCGTAGCCTACAACTCCTGCCCCGGCAGCGATTTCAATTAAGGTGGGGGTATAAGAAGTGTATTGTGCCAGGATCTGGTTTGGGAGGTAGGTTAAAACAACTAACTGACCGACCAAGTTCGTGTCCCACCGGTACATGATCACCCCGATCACGATCATCGCGAGTGCTCCCATACGATAAGCCGGCACCCGACGCAATTTATTATTGAGCAAGATGAAAGCTGGTATAGCGGCACCCAGGAGAATTTCAAGAAACCAGAAGTTGAAAGCCAATTCGCCGCGGGTCAGCATCTGTAGACCTTCAGTGCGCCCAGGTTGGTGCGTGTAGGTGACCGCAAACGAATCCCAGAAGCGGAAGTAAAGGTAACCCAGCATTCCCCACCCAACGGCTCTGGCGATCTGTTCGATCAGGTGATCCTTTATCCGGGCATTCGGGCTGAGTCGCGCGGCTACCATTGAGGCGAACAGCGTCAGTGAAATACCGCCAAGCACAGCTGAATAAATGAATAGGACTGACAACCCTGGACGATACCAGATTGGGCGCGACTGCAAGATGCCATAAGTAGCCCCCAGTGAAGACTGGTGCAGCAGGGAGAAAGCCAGTCCAAAGATTGCCAAAATTGGGGAGAAGTGATGGATGTGGCGAAGCCACTTACCGATTTTTGGGAAAAAGCGGCGAATAAAGTTGCTGTTCCCGATGATGGGGAGGGTCTCTATCAGGAGAACAGAGAAATACAAGCCCACACACATCGTTACTTCCCATAAAACGGAATGCGTATTCCAAAAAACAAATCCATGCCAGAATCGATCGGGGCGACCGATGTCCATCAATAGGCACAGCATTGCCATGCTGTACCCGATGATACCGATAAATGTCGCCGTTCGAGCGACAGGTTCGTATTGTTTCAATCCTACCAGGTATACAAGTGCGCATAGAGAGAAAGCACCTGCACTCATGGCGATCGAGGATAAGTCAATTGTGATCCATAATCCCCACGGTACCAGGTCTGTCAGACCCGTCAGGTAAAGACCTTTGGTCAGCACCATCACGCCGGCTGCCCCTCCTCCTAAGATTACCAATGGAAGCCCACCGAACCAAAGCAAGTTAATTATCATTTTCCAGTTTAATTTACGTTTCATGTAAAGATTCCCATCTCATCCTCGGGAGGGGAGGTAATATACTCGAGTTTCATTACCCATGTCCTCTCGTAAGCGGATATGGTGATATTCAGCCAGGAGCTGATTGACTTCTGAATCGACTTCATTCAAATTGCCAAAGGTGCGCGCCCCAACAGGACAGGCAACCACGCAAGCAGGAGTGGCTTCAGGGTCTATTCCAGGGGTCAAACCGAGGGCAAGACCACGGTCGATGCGCTGGTAGCAGAAGGAGCATTTTTCCACCACTCCGCGGGGTCTGCGCTCGATCTCGGGCATTCCCCACTCCGGGACGACTGGGTTTTGCCCCGTAAACTCTGACCAGTTAAATGCTCGAGCCCCATATGGGCAGGCGACCTCGCAATAGCGACAGCCAATGCAGCGATCGTAATCCATCATGACAATTCCATCGGGACGCTTGTAACTGGCTTTTACAGGACAGACACTGATACATGGGGCATGGTCGCAATGTTGACATGGCCGTGGCAGAAATACCATTTCGCCAGCGATCTCTCCAGCTTTGATCACCCGGTTCCATTCAATTCCAGGTGGAACATCATTGTGCGCCTGGCAAGCTTTGGTGCAGTATCCGCAGCCAGTACACTTGGTTTGGTCGATTACCATCGCCCAACTATATTCCCCCTCTCCTGCTGGACCAGATGCCTGGCCAATCCGGTTGCGATTAAATATGATCACCAATGCTGTCGCGGTGCTGGCAACAGCGACCTGGAGAAAGCCTCTCCGTTCCAGGGATGGATTTTCTTTGTCACTCATCAGCAGATTCCTTTTTTCTCCCCCAGGGCAACTTCTTTACCAGCGATGGATAACGAATGATAGTCATTCCAAGAGCAATCAGCCCAAAAAAGGTGATAAAGGTAAGCGGATTGGCGCTTCTTGGCACCTGAGTTACCTCAACATCTACACTGGAGGTCATCGGATCCGGGTTAATGCTTTCTGCAATCAGGTGATTATCATCTGTACTCACGCCTGCCTGTTTACTGCCATGCAGTTCTTCAAGGTGGCATGCGGTACAGGTATTCAGCTCCACCATAAATGTGTGATCCAATTTTGCACTTCCTGAACCAATTGGTCCCTCCAATGGTGTCAGGTGACAGTCTGCACAGGTTATTCCAGCGGTTTCATGTCCTGAGTGATGAAATTCTTCCACGAGTGAAAGGTGGCATTGCGCACAGGTTTCGATGGCTTCATTAAAGCGCAAATCAGTTGTATGCTGACTGTGGCAGTCAATGCAGGCCACTTCGGCGTTGTGGTGTTCGCTTTCCTGCCACTCAAAGAAAGCCTGGATATGGCATCCTCCGCAAAGAGCCCCAGAACGATTCGTCGGCATGGGAATATTAGGATGATTCACCTCTACAGGAGTATGGCAAGCCTTACAGTGAATGTTATCTTCTTCCCAAGTGTCATCTATTGCGTTATATCCAGTCGTATGACAGAACATGCAATCCTCAGCTCCACCCTGTGAGCCATGTCCGAGACGTGCGTGGTTTTCATCTGAGAGGTGACACTCGGGACAAGAAAGTCCCTTACCATGAGAACTGTGCTCCCAATCCAGAAATGTTTCCCAATGGCATTCACGGCAATCCGGGTCTCCATCTTTGTCCCGAGGAATATCCTCAGGCTCAACTGTTTGAGCACTTGTTGGTAGTGCACAAACCAATACCAGAAAAAGGGCAACACTCCATGCGTAGAAGCTTAGCTTCATGTAATGTTTCATAAAATTATTCTCCCTGCACTGAGGAAATATCAATCCTGCAATATATGCTCGATAAATAAATCGTTTGGAGTATCGTATCCCATAGCAGGAAATGATGAAACCCCCAACAGGTTAAACTCAAAAACACCATAAGGGTAGTCTGTCAATTCTTAAAAATTACCCGAAAGGGTAATAAATTCCACCTCTGACCATATCTTTTTATCAAAATCCCCGTCTAATTAACGGAGGCGTTATTAATTTGACATGTTCATGTTGATAATGATTTATTAATTTCCTAATGGAGTCCGGTATTTATGGTTAATCCCGCTGTTGATTTAGTTACCCCCGAACGGCCTGTTCCTGATCCTCATAAATTTTCAGTTTTGGCTGAACGTGAAAGGATTGCGAATTATCTGCACGATAACATGGCACAAGATCTCGCTTTTGTGCATTCGCAAGCTGCAGTAATCCGATTACTCTTGGCAAAAGATGAAATAAATCTAGCAATGGAACAAATAAAATTGCTTGAGAATGTCTCCCAAAATCTATCCGGGGATCTTCGTAAAATGATCAGCCAGTTGAACAATGTTGATAAAGGGTCGCCAACGCTAGATATAGCTTTAAAACTCCTGATCGAGAGATTCAGCCAAAGACACCAAATTCCCATTCATTATAATGTCCAGTCATCGGATCTGATTGCCAACCTACCGCCACAAGTCAGTGTTGAACTTTACTATATTGTCCAGGAAGCACTGACCAATGTCTACAAGCATGCAGCGGCGAACGCGGTTTGGGTGAAATTGTCAGAAAATGAGACTTGTTTTGATGTGATCATAAAAGACGATGGTTGCGGCATTTTGGCTAAGATGCATGAAAGCCATCCTGCGGATCAGCATTTTGGTTTGTCGATTATGCAAGATCGTGCCCACAAGATTGGGGCTGGTTTAAAAATTGAAGAACTTGAAAACTCCGGTACCCAGATTACTATATGTATTCCACATAGATTCGAGGGTCAAATATGAATTTCTTGATCGCTGATGATCACTATTTAGCTCAGATGGGATTGACAAACATTTTGGAAGTAGCAGGGCACAATGTATTGGGTACTTGCAGTACAGGGGATGAGGCTGTAATGAAAGCTAAACAACTCCAACCCGATGTAATCCTTATAGATATACGTATGCCTGGTATGGATGGACTGGAAGCCTTAAGGCTCATCAAAGAACAATCTCCAGGTGTGAAAGTTATCGTGGTGAGCATAATCGAGGATGAAGCTTACATCTTGGAATCAATTCGAAGCGGGGCAGATGGATATCTATTTAAAGGTTCATGCGCCGATGAATTCTTGAATTGTATCGATGCACTGAAGAACGGGAATTTAGCCTTGAGTCCTTGTATAGCGACCCGAGTTATTAATAAATTGGTGGAAAATCCCAAACCACCCGAGGATCCCATCAACGATCTGACCAAGAGGCAGGTTGAAATTCTAAATTTCATGGCTATGGGTTTGTCTAACAGGGAGATTGGAAATCGCCTGATGGTCTCCGAAAATACTGTCAAGTACCATCTCAAAAAAATTCTGCAGAAAACTAACGCACAAAATCGGACGGAGGCTGTTGCCATTGCGGTGAACAGTGGGATCGTAGAGTCTGTTCAGTCATAGCTGCCCTGGCATGGCGGATATGCTCGAACCACTACCCAATAGAGTAATTAATCAACAGGGTGGACTACCTACTCAGCAGTTTGAATTTATTCATTTGGATGTTTCATCCAAATCCTATCTGCATTAACATTGCGCATGGAGCAATGATTTTTTTAAAAGTATTGCCTTTGAGTCACAATGGGAATTAATTCACCCTGCACCTGCCCTGAGCTTAGTGAAGGAGCAGAGAGTGATATTTAAGTTAAGCCTGTATATTCTCCTCCGGGAATTTATTTAATTATCATGTGATGAGAAAAAATATTCGTATTGCATTTGAAAAGATTTGGTCCAGTGAACATAAACTGAACTTGCTGTTAGGAAGATTACTGCTAGCAAATGGAGTATTGCTGGTTATTTTTTTTATTGTTTATTTCAGCAGCCATTATCTTTACTTGGGATCTCAGTCTCCTCTAGACCAGGGTTTGAAAGTTCTAAAACAGCATTTGATGATTAATCCCGATGATCCCTCAACACGACTTCAATTGGCAGCCATGTATTTTGAACGAGGTGAGTATAACCGTGTAATTAAGCAGGGTGAAGATGTATTGACCACAAATCCTGATTCCCAGGATGCGCTATATTTAATTGGTTTGTCGCATCTCCAGCTCGGATATCCGGACAAAGCGATTCCCTTATTATCTAAATTTGCCGAACTCCGCCAAGAATCAACTCTATGGAGGACGGATGTTTATCTTGAGGAGGTGCTCTATTATCTCGGAGAGGCTTATTTAGCTAACGATCAGCCAAGCTTTGCACTTCAATCTTTGGACCTCGCCCTCGAAATTGATCATACCGATGCTGATGCCCATTTCCTTTTAGGACAAGCATATGGTGAATTAGGCATGGTCGAACAAGCTACAGAAGAATACATAGCAGCCCTTAATTATGTTCCCGATTTTGAAGCTGTATACCGGGCGTTGTCTCTTATGGACTATGATCCGAGTCAACCAGGCAGGCAAGATTTTGCTCATGCGGGATTGGCCTATTGCCAGCAGGATTACATCACTGCATTGCAGACATTATTCAAAGTGTTGGATGTGCAGCCTCAATTTACACCAGCTTACGTTTTGCTTGGGCTGGTGTATGAAGAATTGGGAGATCTGGATCATGCCCGTCAGGCGATGGAAATGGCATTGACGCTCGACCCGGATAATTTCTTAGCTCAACATATTCTTGGACGGATGACAATATTTCTCGAGGGGACATCAGGAGACGGACAATGACCCATCAATCAATTGATGAAGTCGTTGAAACTAATTATCCCACCCCTGATCTGCCACCTACATCCAGGCGAAAAAGGCTGATCATCCGCCTCCTGGTGATTTTTGCTGGTTTGGTATTTATCGGCTTGAGCGCGTTATTTATCCGTTACCTGATTTCACCAGAACCACTGCAACAGATGATAAATCTGGGAGTTGATCTCAGTTTACCCCCTCACTACCTGGGTTCGATCTATGGTATCGATGTTCCAGTCGGAGTGGCAGTCTCTAAGAATGGTGACCGGATTTATGTCAGTGAAGGTGGCGGTGAACGCCTTGTACGAATTTTTGATCGCCGGGGTCGGGAAATAGGTGCACTGGATCCAATATCAACGAATTCCATGGAGCGTTCTCCTGTTTACCTGGCTGTGATTCCCGGTGGGTATATTCTAGTGACAGATCGTAGCCATCACATGATTACCATTCATTCATCTGAGGGATCCTTGCTATCCGAATATATTCCTGCATGGTCGCCGTTAGGCATACGCTTGAGCCCGGATGGCTTTCTGCTTGTTACGGATGTCTCAACCGGGCATAACAGTGTCCATCAATTATTCTTCAATCCGGATTCAGATCCGAATCAGATTTCCCCATTATCTGAAACAAATCTTGTCCTGGGAGAGTCAGGAGATGGTCCTGGAGAGTTGAGCTTCCCCAATTCTGCCGTCCGGGATAACCAGGGGAGAATCTATGTTTCCGATGGTAATAACTGGCGTATTGCCGTTTGGGGTGCTGATGGCAGATTCTTATACAATTTTGGTGCTGGAGCAGGGATTGATTCGGTAAGTTTACCGCGGGGCATGATGATCGACTCCTATCAACGGCTTTATGTAGTCGACGCCTCTGCCCACAAGATCAAAGTCTATGGGCTGGAGAGTGAGCGACCGGAATTTTTGTTTGCTTTCGGTGATCTCGGCACAAGTGATGACCGTTTTCAGTTTCCAACCGATATTGCTATTGATCGCAGGGGACGGATCTATATCGCAGATCGGGAGAACAACCGTGTTCAAATTTGGGTTTATTAACTTGGTAAGTTTCCAGGCTGGGTTCTGTTCTGGATCTAACGAGGAGATTTTATGAAAAAATACATTTGGATTCTGATTTTCCTTATTATGGTTTTTACGGGCTTTAACCTGGTGTCGGCGAATGGTGGACCGCACGGGGATTATTCTGCTACTACGGATGCCTGTGCAGGCTGTCATCGCACTCACACTGCTGTTGGACCCCAGCTGCTGATTGCGAACAGCAGCTATGGACTCTGTATGAGCTGCCATGGTAGCAGTGCTGCCGGGGCGAACACGAATGTCGAGGATGGGATCTACCTTGCTTCTCGCGATGATACGGTCGCGAATGAGAATCATGGCGCCGCTAATACGCCAGATGGCAGCCCACTGCTTGGCGGTGGTTTTGTCAATTATCGAGGACAGGCAGTCACATCTATCCATAATGTCAACGGTGATGCAGACGATCTGCAAGCCTGGGGTAATGATGTCGCTCGGGGTCTCACAGCTGAAATCACGGATCCAGAGTTTTCGTGTGCATCTTGTCATGATCCTCATGGTTCGACAAACTACCGAATACTGAAGACTGAGGTCAATGGGATGGCGGTTCAGGTTGAGCAGGTTGATGAAAATGCCAAGGATTATGACACTGAAAACTGGGGCACCGGGACAAGTATCTTATGCTCTGCATGCCACAGTGCTTATCATGAGACGGCAGCCAATGTTGGTTCGGACCTCAGTGCTCAACAGTACTCTGGTGGTTTCACCCATCGGGTTGATATGTCTTATTTTTACCGGAATAACGATAACCCGGAAACGGTTGGCTTTACCGATACCGCTGGGACTACAGTCCGGGTACCTCTGGCACAATCAGGCGAAGGTGATATTGTAGTTTGTTTGACCTGTCACCTGCCCCACGGCTCATCGGCGTTCATGACCGGTAATGCTGATCAGGGCGGATTGCCGGGCGAAACTGCTTCCGCCGATAGTGCCCTATTACGTCTTGATAACCGGGGTGTTTGCCAGGCTTGTCACCAGAAATGATTGGATAGTTGGTACAGATAGGATGATCTGCCGATTTGGTTGCCATTCGAAATCAGTCGGAATCTTTATGATCGCGGTTGGATTACTGTTGCTGGGCCAGTTCTTTTTGCCAGCGTTCAGCACGAAAGCAGCCGATGTCTGGCTTTCTTCGGTGCCTGGCGATCCAGCTGTGAATAACCCGGGAATGGATTCCGTCGAAACTGCTTCAACCTTCCAGTCGGAAGAATCTGACAGTCCGCATGGTGGTTATGAAGCTTTCGATGATCAGTGTGCAGTTTGCCACCGCGGCCATACCGCGGTCGGCCGCGATCTAACAAAATCTTGGCCAGAAGAAACCTTGTGTTTCGGCTGTCATTCTTCTGATGGGAGTGCAACCACCGATATCCTGACCTTATTCCAATCGTTTCCAAACACTTCAACTGCATTTTTCAGCCACCCGGTCATGGAGAGCATTGGAATCCATGATTCACCCCTACAGGTTGAAGAGGAAGACCTTTCGGATCGTCACGCGGAGTGTGTTGACTGCCACAATCCCCATACAGTGTTCGGCCTGGGACAGAACGCGCCGCAGATTCCTGGTGGGATGGCAAACGTCGCGGGCGTCGAACCCGCTTATGAAGGACCTGGCAGCCCAACCGGTTTTACATGGCTCTCCACGGCTCAGTTTGAATACCAGGTCTGCTTTCGATGTCATTCAAGTTATATTCAAATGCCGACCTATTTCCCAGACGGCTGGAACGGCAACCAAATTGTTGCAGACGGGCTGGCAAAGTTGACCAACCTGGAACCTGAACAGGTGTTGGACAGCCGGGATTTAGCCAGGGAGTTTAACCCTGCCCAATCATCTTATCATCCCGTCATTGCACCAGGTCGCAACCTGAACATCCCTACGGGCAGCTTTGTCGAGGGGTGGTCAGCTGAGCGTTACACATACTGTTCAGATTGCCATGCCACCCAGATGGCATCCTATGAGTCTGAAGGTCCGCATGGTGGACAGCTGCACATTTTAAAGGAAACCAGCTCGTATGTGACCGTAAATTCTACTGGAAGCTCGCACCTGTCCGGGAATGAGGTGTGTTTCAACTGTCATCGGAGGGAAACTTACCTCAATGGTGGGGACCCTGATGAATACACAAATTTCCGGCGCAACAATCGGAATTTGCATCGAACCCATGCCAACAATGCCAGCTGCTACCTATGTCACGATACACATGGCTCCGAGCAGCGTCATCTCCTCAACCTGGATCTTAGCCTGAATGATCAGAACACCAATATGCTGGTGCTGTTGGTGGGATACGACCAGCAGCCGACCAACAGCCAAACCTTCTGGCAGGTTTCCCCGGATGGTGAAACCAAGACCTGCTTTATCTCCTGCCACAACCGTGATCACACCAAGCAGGGTTGGAGTTATCCAAATTACACGGGGGAATGAAATACAAGTTCAATAGTTTACAGCGCTGCACTACATAGAGTGGTGATTAACCTAAGCTCCCCGGTCGTTCGATAGTATCCGGGCTCCTTTTGTTATTTATTTTGAAAAAATAATTAAGGAATATTGAACAATTCTGAGAGGGTTTAGATAGGAATTAAATTCATAGGTTTCCTCATAGTGTTGAGTATCCCGCTGGGATGAGAATATCTGGAATGCTCCGGCACCCGGCTCATTATATGCGTGCTATTGGCTGGAAAGGGATACGGGTGCCATCTCTCACAATGCCCAATATTCAGATTCGAAAAGGTGTTTTCTAGGCGAGTGAGCCAGAATTGCTGAATAGCATTTCAAAAATTGAAGGAAGGCGCTGGACTCATCGGGTGCCGGCATTCATTGTAAAATATCCCGGTTGGCTCTACAATTATGGAATGCTTATCTCTAAGAGTGTATTTCAATGCCGGATCCTGCCCTGAAGAACGATATTTCAGAAAAGAGAACTAAGAACAGACGAGTTTTACTGGTGGTGATTGCCCTGAGCCTGGCTGCTATACTGCTGACCTGCGCGGGGACACTGGCGATAGTGGAGTTCTGGCCTGAAGTTGGGGCGCGGGTAGCCGTCCGATTGCGAGACTATTTTGGTCCGCAGATGGTTGCACGCCTGGAGACAGTCGTCTTCCAGATTCAAGACGGACTCAAGCAGTGGCAGTATCAGGATAGTGACCAGCAGGTTGACATCCCCTGGGAAAGTCCGCAAGCCCCCCGGGAAACCCGTACAATGACATCCACGCCGCCACCAGCCACTCCGACTCTCCTCTCAACCCCAACAGCCGCAGCCCAGGATCTGCTCACGCCTTCACCAGATGAAGATCTATCTGTGGACAGGCTTTCCAGCCCGACACCGTCAGCGATTGCCCATATCTGGCAGTTATCCGATCTCGAACCTCTTGGCTCCTTGGAAGGTGAGGGGGTTTGGCAGCCGTATCTGTACGATCCCACGGGCAATGTCATTGCTCAGCGTACGTACCTCCAGCCTGATCCAGCCCGACCGTATGCGGTCGTCGCTGTCGTTGCGATCGACCTGTCTGCGACTCAACTGCATTTCGTTCTGGGTTTCACCGATCCGGGTATTCCAGATGGACCAAAAGGGGACGGATTGATCCCTGAGAAGCACCGTCAACCTGGGAACCTGGTTGCGGCATTCAACGGTGGCTTTCGAACAGCCAACGGCATGTACGGCGCGATGGCGGATGGCACTGAGGCTCTCCCTCCTGTTGAAGGAATCGCAACGATAGGGATTTACCGGGATGGCCAGGTTCGGATGGGCAGCTGGGGAGAAGAGATCGATAAATCGCCGGATTTAACTGCATGGCGGCAAAACTGCTCGCTGGTCATCGATACAGGGGAAATCTCCCCGAAGGTTTATAACGATTCGATTGTGGATTGGGGCGGGACGATCAGCAACCAGATTGTCACCAAGCGCTCCGGCCTCGGTCTCGATAAGACCGGGCAGACGCTGTATTACTTCGCTGGACCCAGCCTGAGCATGCCGGCTCTTGCGGATGCCATGCTGGCTTCTGGGGTGCATTATGGCATGTTGCTGGATATCAATAACTTCTGGGTACATTTCACGGCTATCCGCGAAGAAGCTGGAAATCTGGTTGCGGAACCCTTGTTGCCTGAGCAGATGATCGATAAGATCGATCGCTACCTGGGAGCATCGCCGGTGGATTTCTTTTACATCACAATTAGAGATTAAAGATCAACCGAATCGGGACAGTAATTGTTTCGGATTAAAGCATCTATCCCATCTGATTTCCACCAGAGAGATCAGCGATTGGACACCGCGATCTGCATTCAGCAGAGTCGAAAATTCACCCTTTTACTACCGGTGCACACTGGTGCAAAACCCCCCGGCTATATGGATTCACCTGTTAAATGAGCAAAAGCCCGAAACTGAAGCTACGGGCTTTTGCGGGTATCTTTGCTGATGATGTGTTACTCTTTTGGAAACTCAGCCAGCAGTTCGTCCGTGTAGTCAACGGTGGGCAACCATGGCGAGAGGGTCCCGCGGTAGATCTTGCCGTCATG
>JABAOG010000306.1_pt1 | contig 58233 bp, 48 predicted proteins | sample 7062131 | NCBI WGS metagenome assembly JABAOG01 (sample SAMN14538629, study PRJNA623070) | marine sediment metagenome | biome: marine biome [ENVO:00000428]; feature: marine pelagic biome [ENVO:01000023]; material: deep marine sediment [ENVO:00002113] | place: India: Arabian Sea | collected... | reverse complement strand
CAGCCGATGACTTGAGCGAGGCGCGCGAGAAGCTGCTCGCCCTTCGCGGAAAGCGCCAACCGCACGACGCGGCGGTCGTGGGGATCGACCCGCTTCTCGATCAAGCCGAGGCCGCGCCTCGCTCTGGGCCCGACGGTCCTGCGCACGGCGGCGCCGCCGCCGCGTTCGGCGCCGAGCCCTTGAGCGATCCGCGACGCGGATTGCTGCGTCACGCCGTGGAGCAGTCCACGGAGGTCTGCGATGCGCGGCCATTCCTCGTGCGTCAGGTAGTGCTGCACGATCGCCAGAAAGCCGGCGACGAACTGGATCGGCATGTCCGGCTCGATCCGCCGGAACTCCTCGATCGCCTCGAGGGCCTGGTCGAATGCGGCCCCACGCTGCTGCAGGGCGCTCAGTAGGGTGCTCGCCGCCGCCATCGTCGCTCCCCAGCCAGGAACCGCAGATGGCGGCATTACACACGAGGGCCGCAAAAATGCACCCGACCTCGGGTTCACCGAGCGATGTCTCCAGCCTCTCCCCGACGGCCAGGCTGCGGAGGTGCACTCACGAGCGCCTCCACATGCGCCCCCCACGCATCGAGCGCCGCGCGCTTCTCCGCCTCGTACGAGTAGCGCTGATAGACCCGCGCCAGCGGACCGGCCGCCGAGGTCGCGTGATTGAGCACCCGCTCGACGACATGCGGATCGAACGCGAGCCGCGCCATGCCCGACGCCGCCGTGCGCCGCAGATCATGCAGCCGCCAGCCGGTGACGCCCGAGCGCGCGTCGAGCCGCTCCTTCGCCTTGCGGAAGCCGGACACCGGCTGCTCGCCGTCGAGCGCAGCCTGGGAGGGAAAGACCAGCGGCCCCGTCCGTCCGGGCTCGGAGATCCGCGTGAGGATCGCGAGCGCCGGCGGCGACAGCGGAACCTGATGCATCCGATCGCTCTTGGTCCGCGCCGCATCGAGCGTCCAGGCCGCGGCGGCGAGGTCGAGCTCGTCCCAGCGCAGGCCTGCGACCTCGCTGCGGCGCTGGCCCGTGAGCAGCAGGAGCTGGACCAGCGGCCCGAAGGGATAGCCGTCCTCCTCCGCCGCCCGCCAGACCGCCACGATCTCGTCGTCGCTCAGGATGCGGTCGCGCGCGATTTCCTTCGCGGGCGGCTTGATCCCCACGACCGGCGACGCGGCGAGCACGCCGCGCTCGACGAGCCAGTTGAAGAAGCGCCGCGTGTGGGCGAGCTTGCGGTTGGCCGCGACGCTGACGCCGTTCGCGGTCGCGCGGTCCATCATCGCCGCGATGTCGACGCGCGTGAGGGCGCCGATCGGCCGATGCCCGTGGAGGGCGACCAGCGAGAGCCGCAGCGCCGACTCCGTGTGCTCATAGGAGCGCTGACGCGGGCGGGCATAGCGCTCGAGGTACTCCGCCACGGCGTCCCTGACGGTCGTCTTGGCCGTCAGCCGCCGATCGTCCCCGAGCCCCAGCTCGACGAGCGCCGGGTCGGCGCCGCGATCGACGGACAGCTGGACTTCCCGGGCCCGCTCGCGCGCATCCGCCACCGAGAGCGCCGGGAACGACCCGATGGTCATCCGCCGCTGCCGGCCGGCGAGCCGGTACATCACGATCCACGCGGTCTTCCGCGAGCCGATCCGCGCCGCGAGCCCGGGCGCGAGCGCGTCCCAGACCTCCAGCCGCCCTTCCGCCGGCCGCTTGATCCGCTGGAGCCCCGCGTCCGTCAGCCGCCTCGCCGTCGCCATTCGCCCCCTCCATCGGACCCTCTGAGGGGTCAATTGGGTAACGAATTGGGTAACAGATTTGGGCGGTTTCTGCTACCCAGGAGTGAACGGCAACGAACGCAGCGCTCGCCTAATCAACTGATTCATCGATATTTAATGGACGATCGCGGACGCCATCGAACATGCGGTCATGGGACCCTTAATCAGCGGGTCCTAGGTTCGAATCCTNNACGATGATGTCCATCGGGAGCGGGCGGTGCGCGGATCGGACCAGAAGTCGGGATCGTTGTTCTCCTACGTCGACCTGGAGGCGCGCGTCCGCAAGGACCATCCGCTCCGGGCGATCCGGACGATCGTCAACGCGGCGCTCGAGACGCTCTCGCCCGACTTCCAGGCCCTCTGCTCGGTGACCGGCCGCCCCTCGATCCCGCCCGAGCGGCTCCTGCGCGCGCTGCTGCTGCAGGCCTTCTACGGGCTACGCTCGGAGCGGCAGATCCTGGAGCGGCTCGAGTTCGACCTGCTGTTCCGCTGGTTCGTGGGGCTCGGGATCGACGATCCGGCGTGGGACCAGACGACGTTCTCGAAGAACCGCGACCGGCTCCTCGACGGCGACATCGCGGCCAAGCTGCTCGCCGCCGTGCTGGCCGATCCGAAGGTGAAGCGGCTCCTGTCGAGCGAGCATTTCTCCGTGGACGGCACGCTGATCGAAGCCTGGGCGTCGATGAAGAGCTTCCGGCCCAAGGACGGGTCCGGCGAGCCTCCTGCCGAGGGCGGCGGACGCAATGCCGAGCGCGACTTCCACGGCGAGACGCGGACCAACGACAGCCACGAGAGCGCGAGCGATCCCGACGCCCGCCTGTTCCGCAAAGGCGATGGCAAGGAGGCCAAGCTCTGCTTCATGGGCCATGCGCTCATGGAGAACCGCTCGGGCCTGGTCGTCGACGCCCGGCTCACGCGCGCTGGCGGGCGGGCAGAGTGTCTCGCGGCGCTCGACATGATCGAGGCGCATGCCGACCGGCCCGGCCGGATCACGCTGGGCGGCGACAAGAACTACGACACGGCGGACTTCGTGATGGAGCTGCGCGAGCTCGAGGTCACGCCGCACGTGGCGCAGAGCACGTCCAACCGGCGCTCGGCGATCGATGGGCGCACGACCCGCCACGAAGGCTACCGGCTGAGCCAGATCATCCGAAAACGGATCGAGGAGGTCTTCGGCTGGGCCAAGTCCGCCGCAGGCTTCCGCAAGACCCGGCATCGAGGTCTCGACCGGGTCCGCTTCCAGTTCACCCTCGTGATGGCCGCCTTCAACCTGATCCGCCTCCCCAAGCTCCTCTCCGCGGCCGCTTGAGGCTCCGGCGAGCACGGGGCTGCCTTTCGGCCCCCCGGGAGGGGTAGGATCGTCTCAGACTCGTTGGTTTGTCATCAGCCTGCTAGTGCTCCCCATTCGGCCTTCTTCGATTTCCCAAGCGCGCAATATTCTCACGCGAAGGTGACGGCGAGCAGGGCTCGACACGGTGACGAGCGGACCGGGTCTGAAGACGGTCACTTGCGGTCGGCGGCGAGCCCGCCCGACTTGCTCACATGCAGGGTCTTGCTCGCCAGAAGGCCCCGTCTTGCGTCGCCCCGGAGGTGACTGCGCCGCCAGAAGACGGCGCCGTTGCGATGCACGAGGTGACCCCGCACCCAGTGAAGTCGAGCGCCCGATCGCGAGCTCTCCTGGCTCGGCCCTCCGCGACGCGCCGTCTCGCCCAGATGCAGGCGCACTTCGATATGCTCCAGCAGAGGCGGCCTGCGTCGGGCTAGCCGCGCCTTGTTGAGCCGGGCGAGATCGGAGGCGCGCTGCTGCACGGTCTGCGGGAGGCCGAGGAGCACCTGAAACGCACACGTCATCGGAAAATCGAGAGCGCTGTTGGCCAAGAAGTCCTGCACGAAGGCCCCGACCGTTCGGCCGTCTCCATGATCTTGGAGCTCGCGCACCCATGAGCGTTCGAGCAGATAGGCGCCGTGGCGATAGATTCGATCATACTGCTCGGCCAGCCAGGGATCGCTCACCTTGAAGGCCACGCCCGCGCCGCTCGGCGCGTCGAAGTCGAAGGACAGACAGCCGGGGGCGCGCCACGCCTGATCTTGTTCCTCCCAAAAGCTTGTGATGATCCCGGATCTGCCGCTCTCCTCCGCCTGGATCAGCACGCCTGCACGGCGGCTCACGCGCCCCGACGGCGTGAGCGCGCGCTCGCGCCATTCGAGCCACGCCAGCTCATGGCCGAAACGCAGCGTGCGCATCGCGGCGGCGATGCAATCGGCCTGATCCAGAGCGGCGTCGCGGCAATGCAAATAGAGAGAGTCGTCCATCACGTAGCGGACGGGACATTGCTTCACGAGGCGAGCAGCGAGCGGCGTAATCGGTTGCGNNNNCCAGCCGCCCGCTTTCAGCATTTTTGGGCGGATCATCTCGTGCAATCGCTCGCGCCCGTTGCGGACCTGTTTGCGGTACACGGATGGAGGCACGCCGAACGCCGCCCGGAAGGCCGCCGTGAAGTGGCTATGGCTCGAAAAGCCGAGATCAAGGGCGAGGTCGGTCAGCTCTTCGCAGCTCTCGAGGCGGACGAGCGAGCGCGCGAGCCGCAAACGCATTTGATAACGCGCGATCGGCATCCCCTCGTAGCGGCGAAAGGCGTCCGTGAGATAGGCGGGGGAAGCACCCACTTCACGCGCGATGTCGACGAGGGAGAGACACGCGCAGGCCTCGGCCAGCACTTCCTTCACGCGATCGACCAGGCGCGCCGTGCGCGGGCTGCGCGCGACGCCCTTCCGCTCGACGGGCGTGAGCCCCTCCTTCACCAACCCGACGAGCCCCTCCTCAACGACCAGACGTTGGGAGGGATGGGAAGCGCCTTTCGACGCGAGCATGGCCGCGAGGTACTGCGCGCGCGGGCTTGCTGGGAACACCGAAGCCGCCGCGCCTCGCCGAACGGCGTCGTCCTCCGGAATGAGATCGCGGAGCGCGGGAGAGGGCGTTGCGATGACGAACCGGAAGGGCGCGGCGTTGAACGGACGGTCGCGGTTCACCGCGCCGTCTCCAATAACGAACATTTGGTTGGGATCGCAGAGGGCCTCGTCGCTTCCACACAGGAAGGAGAAGCTGCTCGCCAACGGCAGTCCCACCTGGAGGGACTCCGTCTCGCAATAGGGCGTCGGCTCCCCCGAGACGCCGCGGACCGCGACGACCTCGAGAAGGCCCAGCGCGCCGAGCGCCACGGTCCTGCGCGCTTGCGTGACCTCGTCGCTTTTCGTCACCCGGCGGATGCTCGGAGCGAACGTCATGCTGTGCGGCTCATCGGCGCCGTTCGCGCCGTCGCCTCATCAAAGATCCCCGCCTCCGACCCCGCCACGACGCCGTGCATATCGCCTACCCTCCGACATTTCGCGAAGGAGGATCGAGGTCCGACACGGCTCTCACTATCACCTATTTTCGATTCCCTCATCGCGTAACATTTCTCACGCGAATGTGTGACCCCGGCCACACCCCGCAACGCTCAGAGCGCCTGCGAGCAGGATGACCTGCGGCGGGCGACTGGGGTCATAGCGCGTCTTGCGGCGCGGGGGCCGGCGCAAGATCGAACGCGACGGTGAGCCGTTCGCCGCGTGCGGACGGTATGACGCCGTGCCAGAGATAGGAGGGAAACAGCACCAGCATCCCCGGCTCGGGACACACGAAGCGATCCGCAGCGGGACCCGGCGTGGGAAGCGGCGGAGCGCCGAAGCGCAGCCAGCCCTCCCGAGTCCGGGTGATCGCCGCTGACGCCGGCGTGGTGACGTAGAACACGGCCGACACCCACCCCGCGGGGTGGAAGTGGTCCTGGTGCCATCCGCCGGGCTGCAGAGACACCGACCAGGCTGGGCGCATGACGGCCTTTCCGGTGTTGCGCCGCCGCATGGCGTCCGCGCCTTGCCCGAGCGACCGCACGTAGGCGTCGATCGGCGCCTGGAGAGCTCGAAACAGCGAGCGCACGGCGGGATCGGGACTGGCCCGCAGATCCCCGCCGGACTGAACGCCGCCGACGACGCTTTGGTCATAAGGCGCGGCGGCGAACTGATGCTGGCGAAGCAGGCGCGCGCGAAGCGCGCTCAGCCAACCGTCGCGCGACCGGAACGGGCTGGGCGGCTCCACCAGACGAGCTTGGACGACCTTGTCATCGAGCGCGGCCGGAAAGGGATCCGCCCCAGCCGCCCGCGCCGCCGTCGCCAGCCAACAGAGAACGCCTTGATCGTCGGGAAACCGGGATGCGGCGAAACGGCCGACGCGCACCGCGAGCCGGGCTCGGCCGGCCGCCGTCAGCGCCGCGCACAGCTGGCTCAGCGAGGTCGGACACCGTGCGATCGCGACGGCGCGACGCGCCAAGTCGAGGCTTTCTCCGAGCCGGCCGCGCGCGATCATGAGATCGCAGGCCGCACACAGCAGCGGCACGCTGCGAGGAAAGCGGCCGATCGCCGCCTGGAGCAGGCCCAGATGCTCCTCGCCGGCGCCGTCCGCCTCGAGCAGACGGCCGTACGCCAGCAGAAGCGGCGCCGGATCGTCGCACGCCGGCAGCGACTGCACGATCGCCGCCGACGCGGCCTCGAACGAGCCGGTCCTCATCCAGCGCAGCCGCGACAGCGAAAGCGCGGCCTCGACATAGCCGGGTTGACGCCGCAGCGCCTCGGCGCAGCCGCGCTCCGCCTCGCCGTAGCGGCCCAAGGAAGCGTCGATGCGCGCGCTCAGATACCAGGTCTCGGGCGCATCGCCGCCGCGCTCAAAGGCTTCATCGACCGCAGCGCGCGCCTCCTCGGCGCATCCGACCTCCATCAGCGTCGCGGCCAGATTGTGCCAGGCCGCCACCCCGCCGAAGCGAACGGCGGCCTCGCGCTCGACGACGAGGGCGGCGTCGAAGCGCTGCTCGCGCTTGAGAGCAAGCGCGCGCTCATAAAGCGCCCTGTGCGTCACGACACTCAAGACAGCGCTGTTCTCTACTGAAAAACGGGAACGCACTGGAAGCGCAGCGGCTGCTCGTGCGCTATCGAGATATTTCGATCCTGCGTGATCAGTGTTGAAGCGGCTGTGGCTCGACCGCCACAACATCGCTTGGAATACGTCCGCGAAAAAATCTGAAAGCCGCCGCGCTTAGATTGCCCCTAGCGTTCTTTCCAACCGCCAACGCGGCAGTGAAAGAGTGGCTCTGCCGCTCTCTCGATTAGAGGGGAAGCTAGCTGATGCGCGCCGATCTCAAGTATAACTCGCTCTTTACGGGAATTCTCTTCGCGGCCGGACTTACCGCGTCGCCCCCGGCGCACGCGCAGGAAACGCCGGAAGCGGAAAGCGAGACCATCGTCGTAACCGGCTCGCGCATTCGGCAGCGCGATCTCGTCGCCAACAGTCCGTTCGAGACGGTCACCGTGCAGGAGTTGAACAATTCCGCCACGCTCTCGGTCGAGACCTTCTTGAACACGCTCCCGCAAGTCGCGCCCAATGTCTCGATGGCGTCTAACAATCCGAGCTCGGGAGACGGCTCGGGCAAAGCCAATATCGACCTGCGCGGCCTCGGACCTGAGCGCAACGTGATCCTGCTGGACGGTCGCCGCCTCGTTGGGGCCGATCGCGACAACGTCGTCGACGTCAACCTCATTCCGGTCTCGCTGATCGAGCGCGTGGAGATCATTTCGGGGGGCGCCTCTGCGGTCTACGGGCCGGACGCCGTCTCAGGCGTCGTGAACTTTATCCTGCGCGACGATTTCGAGGGCTCCGAGCTCGATGTGCAATACCTCGTCAGCGGCATGGACGACGCCCAGCAATTCCAGGCGGCCATGACCATCGGCGGCGACTTTGCGGACGACCGCGGGAACGTCGTCTTCAACGTGAGCTATGCCGATCGTGACCAGCTCGGTAAGGGCGATCGCGACTTCTCCGCCCAAGCGGACGCCACGACGAGCTACTTCCCGTCCGGCACATGGGTGGACAGCGGCAACCAGCCGACCCAGGCGGCGGTCGACGCGGTTTTCGCGGGATACGGCGCCTCGGCGGGCGCAGCGCCGCCCAACGGGGGCGCGACCGGGTTCGGCTTCAACGGCGACGGCACTCTCTACTCGACGGGAGTCGCCGGAAGCCCGCTCGATGTCGTGAACTTCCGTCGAGACGAGAGCGAGATCGCTACGCTCTTCTTCCCCGACCGCTTCTCCTACAATTTCGAGCCTGACAACAACATGATCCTGCCGCTCGAGCGGCAATCCTTCGCGACCTTCGCCCATTACGAGCTGACCGACTGGGCCCGGCTTTACGGACAAGGCATCTTCGCAAACTATGTCGCCGACCAAGCTCTGGCGCCTTCTCCGGCGCCCACCGGGGGCAATCCGCTGGACCCCGGCGCGGGGGTCAACTTCACGATACCGACGACCAACCCCTTCATCTCCGCGGATTTGAGGGCGCTGCTCGACTCGCGCACCGGCGACCGCCCCCTCCTGAACGGAAGCGGCCCGAATGAAGACTTTCTATATCGGTTTCGCGCCACGTCATTGGGTCCGCGCCTCAGCAGCAATGAGCAGTCCATCTACCATATGCTGACCGGCGTCGAGCTCACGCTGCCGGCGGACTGGCGGGGCGACGCCTATTACAGCCAGGGTCGCTACGTCACGGAGGAGACCCAAAGCGGCAACTTGAGCGTGCGGCGGTTCGAAGCGCTGCTGGATTCGCCCACGGGCGGCACGGAATTCTGTCCCGGCGGCTTCAATCCTTTCGGCGTTGGCCTCAGCGAAGAATGCGGCGCCTTCGTCGAGGTGATCGCCAAGAACCGCTACGTCATCGAGCAGGACAACGCGGTCATCACGTTCAACGGACCGCTGCCCTTCGCCATGCCCACGTCCGGGCAGCCGATCGATGTCGCGGTGGGGGCGGAGTACCGCTCGGTCGACCTGAACTTCACGCCCGACAGCGCGCTGCAGCCGGGCGAAGTGGCGGGCTTCAACGGACAGGGCCCGATCAAGGGCTACATCGACTTCACCGACCTGTTCTTCGAGGCCTCCTTCCCGCTGCTCGAGGCCGCGCCGGTGATCAATGACCTGGAGCTCGTCGTGGGCTATCGCCTCACCGACAGCAATCGCTTCGATCAATCGGAGACCTACAAGGGCGAGCTTAGTTGGCTGCCCATTGATGCCTTGCGGTTCCGCGGCAGCTTTCAGCATGCGATCCGTGCGCCGACGATCGGCGAGCTGTTTGCGCCTCTCGATGAGAACGCGCCCGCGGTCAACGATCCCTGCAACGCCGACAATCCCAATCGCACCGCGCAAGTGCTGGCGCTTTGTCAGGCGCAAGGCGCGGCCCTGGGCTTCTCCGATGCATTCGTCGCCGGCTATCAGCAGCCACGAAGCCAGATCGACGCCCTTCAGGGCGGCAATCCCAATCTCGAGCCGGAAGAGGCGGACACGTTCACTCTCGGCGTCGTGTTTCAGCCGACCATAGACGCCGGGCCCGTGCAGAACGTCGCGATGTCCGTCGACTACTACGATATCGCGATTGAAGAGGCGATATTCGCGGCCGATCCCCAGCTCACCGCCAACAATTGTTACAGCGCTGCGACGAACCCCGCGTTCGACCCGAACAGCCCATTCTGCACCACCTTCCAACGCAGCCCCGGCGACTTCACGATATTCAATCTACTTCAGCTGCAGGCGAACCAGGGCAATCTCGAGACATCCGGAGTCGACCTCAGCTTCTCGTTCGAGTCCCCGCTGGACGAACAGACCGGGGTCGAGTGGCTGGGCCTCTTCCGCGCGGGCGTGAATGTGACTTGGGTGCAGGAATTCCTCGAACAGACCAGCCCCCTTACGCCCACATTCGATTATGCCGGCGCCTTGAGTGATGATCCGGGCGAGACGCTTCCCGAGTGGAAAGGATCGATCAATCTGGGATGGAAGACCGGTCCGTTCGGCGCGGACCTGCGCGGCCGCTATATCGACGCCATGGCTCACCGGGCGGACATCATCGTTGCGCCCGACGACGATCCCGGCTCCTCGGGCGTGGGCGCGGCGTGGTACTGGGATTTAGCCACGCGCTACGATCTGTCACAGAGCGCGCAGCTTCGCTTTGGCGTGCTCAACCTCTTCGACCGAGAGATCGAGCAGTACGCCAACAACGTCGACGCCCAGACCGACCCCTCGACGTATGACGTGATCGGACGACGGTTCTTCATCGGCGTGAACCTGCGCCGATGAGCGGAGGATTTTCCTTGACCCGGCGCGTCGCGGAAGTCCGCCCAGCGCCGGGTCATCGCCGGCAATGCACAGGGTCCGATGGTCGGGTGGAATTGGCTCACCGCCACGGGCGCGTCATCTCAGCAGCGGGTTGGGTGGCGGGCGCTCAGTCCGCCATTCCCGCAGGGGCGCGAGCTGATCGGCGCATCCAGCAGGTCGAACGACGAGCTCGGCTTGTGGAGATCTTGCTCGGCGATCTGCGCGCGATGGAGGTGGAGGAACGCGAGGGCGAGTCCGCTGATGTCCGAGAGCGGATTTAATCCGTATCGCGATCGCCGAGCGGAAGAGCCCGCGTGAAGGTCCACCGGCACGCCGCCAGCGCAAAAGGGGGACTCACAATCAGGCCGTCGGCAGGTCGCGGGGTGGGCTGACGACCAAGATCGTCGCGCTCGTGGACGCGCTGGGCAACCTCGTGCGCTTCCTGCTCCTGCCCGGCCAGCGCCACGACAGCGTCGGGGTCGCGCCCTTGATCGAAGGCGTCGCGTTCGACGCGCTCATCGCCGACAAGGCGTTCGACCACAACTGGCTGCGCGCCGAGCTCGACGAGCGCGGCGCGGCGGCCGTCATCCCCTCGACGAGCAGCCGGAAGGTCGCCAAAGTCCCCGCCGTCGCCCAGCCGTGGAGGAAGCGCCGCGCCGTGCTGAGCAAGGTGAACGCGCCGCCGCTCGCGCCTCTGATCCGGCGATCGCCTCTCGACGTCTACCGTCACTCCCCGCTCGCGACGGAGGGATGCATCGCGGCCGGGCCGTGCATGGGGGCCTTGTGGGCGCTCGGCCCCGCTTACGCGGCCGCGGCTGAGATGGACCCGCGCGGCGTCGGTGTCTTCATGGCGAGCGCTCTCTTGGGCGGGCTTGCGCTCGTCTGGCCGCTCGGCCGGCTTTCCGATCGGCTGGGCCGCCGCGGCGTCATTGCGGCGGTCGGAGCGAGCGGCTGCGCCGTCGCGCTGTTCGCCGTCGCCTTCGGCCGCGCCGACGGCGCGCGGCTGGCGCCGCTGGCGATCCTCTACGGCGGAGCGATCTTCTCGCTCTATCCGCTCGCGGTGTCCCACGGCGCCGATCATCTTGGCGCCGAGGAGGACATGCTGAAGGTGACGCGCGGCCTCCTGCTCGCGAGCAACGTCGGGATGGCCGTGGACCTGCGCTCGCCGGGCTGACGAGGGCGGCGGCCGGCCCGCTGGGCTTCTTCGTGTTCGCCAGCGTCGTGACGGGGGCGCTCGCGGCGGCCACCTTGTGGCGCATGACCCGTCGCGCCCCCGCGCCGCCCAAGCAGCGCAAGGCGTTCGCGGCGCTGCCGGACGCGAGCCCCGCGGGCCTGTCGCTCGACCCGTGGCTCGAGGACGCCCAGCCTGAGCTCGACCTGGAGGCGTCGTCGCTCTCGCGACCCCGGCGATCAGTGTCGACCTTCAGCGAGCCCGAAAGAATGGGGTGGCCGCGCGCCGCGCAATGGCGGCGCGCCATGATCGCTGTCCGGCGGCGATGGCTGGATGAACGATCCCAGCGGAACGGCTATGCGCCATTCGATCTTCGGATGGCCCCCCGCCTGCGCCAGATCAAAAGGCCGGCCTCGAACGGTGCGTAGCCTCCCCGTGATCACGGGTTGGGAGGGGAGCGCGAGCGCGTGCGGTTGCTGGAACGGCGAGAGGTCTTGCGAGGGCTCGCGACCATCGGGGGCTTCGGATTCGGCGCGCCCGCCCTCGGAGCGACGCCCGGCCGGGCCGAAGTGATCGGCGAGACGGGGAGGCACGTCGTCCGCGCCGGCGAGACGCTGCAGGAAATCGCGCGCGCCCGCGATGTAGGCTTCGTCGAGCTCCGAGCGGCCAATCCCGGCGTCGACCCATGGATTCCGCGCGCAGGCCTCGAGCTGCTGATCCCGAGCGCGCACCTGCTCCCCTACGACGCAAACCATCGCATCGTCGTGAACATCGCCGACATGCGGCTCTACTTCTTCGAGCGCGACGGAAGCGGCGTCCGATCCTGGCCCGTCGGCATTGGTCGGCAGGCGCACGAAACGCCGCTCGGCGTTCTGGCCGTCACCGAGAAGCGCGTAGCGCCCACATGGCGGCCGACGGCCGAGTTCCTGGCCGACTCTCCCGGCTTCCCGGTCGAGGTTCCGCCCGGGCCCGACAATCCCTTGGGCGACTACGCCATCCGCGTGGGCTGGGACGGCGTCAATATTCATGGCACGAACAAGCCGGACGGAATCGGCCGGCGCCTCAGCCGGGGCTGCATCCGTCTCTACCCGGAGGACATCGAGGAGCTGTTCCCGCTCGTCGTGGTCGGCGACGCCGTACGCATCACGGACGAGCCGGCGAAGCTCGGCTGGATCGAGGGCGAGCTGTTCATGGAGGTCCATCCGACAGGACCGGAGGCGGACGAGATCGAGACGGGTCGGCCGATCGATCCCGAGCCTCTGCCCTATCTCGACTCCTATGTGGCCCTCGCCGCCGGCCCGCATCTCCATCGCGTCGACTGGGGCCGCGTCCGCTCCCTGGAGCGCGAACGGCGCGGAGTTCCGGAGCGGATCACGATCTGAGAGCGCGACGCAAATGACGCGGGATTGGTTCGGGCGCGACCGCCTCCTCGCCCAGGGTCGCGATGCGCGCATACGGAGAAGGCGGCCCACGCCTCCACCTCCACGAGGAACGCCGAGGAATGCACGCCAGGGCCGCCCCCAAGGAACACCGAAGGCGTGTCCGAGCTCGATCGGTCCGCAGGACGGCAGGGCCGCTCGGAGCCGGCGGCTTATCGCTCGCCCGTGAGCCTTCGGCCTCGACCTCAGCCGATGTCGCGCCGGCTCGCGGTGCGCGAAGGAAGGGCGCCCAGGAACGCGTCGACGTGGTGGGACAGGGGCGGATCGCCGGCGTCGGCGAAGTCGTAGCGGGCGCGCACGACCGGAATGCGCACGTCGATCAGGGCGGCGAGATCGATCGGCGTCGCCGCGACGACGACCTCGGCCGGGCTCGCCGCGATCGTGGCCTCCAAGGCGCGCAGCTGGCTCGCGCCGTAGCCGACCGCCGGCAGCACGGGGCCGATGTGGGGGTATTGGGCGTAGACGGCCGCGATCTCGGGGACGGCGAAGGCGCGCGGGTCGAGCAGCTCGGCGGCGAGGTCCCTCGCCGCGACGTAGCCCGCGCCGGTCGGCATGCCGCCGTGGGTAATGGTGGGACCGTCCTCGACGACGAGCACGCGCTTGCCGCGCACCGCCGCCTCGTCCTCGAGGCGCACGCGCGAGGCCGCCCGCACGATGGGAACGTCCGGGCGCACCTGGCGCACCGCGGCCTCGACGGCTTCCACGGCTTCCGGCGTCGCCGAGTTCACCTTGGCGACGACGACGACGTCGGCCATGCGCAGCACGGTCTCGCCGGGGTGATGGGTGGTCGTCTGGTCCGGGCGCAGCGCGTCGACGAGCACGATGTGCAGGTCGGGCCGCAGGAAGGGGAAGTCGTTGTTGCCCCCNNCACGGGATGGCCGGCGGCGATGTGGGGCTCGTACTCTTCGCGCTCCTCGATGGTGCAGTCGGCCGCGTCGAGATCGGCGCGCGTCGCGAAGCGCTGCACGGCCTGGCGGCCGAGGTCGCCGTAGGGCATCGGGTGGCGCATGACCCCGGCGCGAATGCCCTTGCGTCCGACGTGGTCGGAGAGCCAGCGGCTCGTCTGCGACTTGCCGCACCCGGTGCGCACGGCCGAGACCGCTATGACTGGAAGGCGCGAGGCGATCATCGTCCGCTTGGGCCCCAGAAGCGCGAAGTCCGCGCCCGACGCCAGCGCGCGCGAGGCCGCGTGCATCACGTCCGTATGCGCCGTGTCGCTATAGGCGAACACCACGAGGTCGACCTCGCGCCGGCAAAGGCGCTCGAGCTCTTCTTCATCGAGTATGGCGATCCCGTCCGGATAGCGCGGACCGGCGAGCGCGGGCGGGTAGCGCCGCCCGGCGATGCCCGGGATCTGCGCGGCCGTGAAGGCGACGACCTCGTACTCCGGGTCGTCGCGGAAGACGATGTTGAAGTTGTGGAAGTCGCGCCCGGCGGCTCCCAGGATCAGCGTCCGTTTCCGGCCCATATCGTTCACCCCTCGGGATGGGTTCGCCCCGCTCGTGCTGTGACCCTACGGGTCCGCCGTGCGGGAAGCAATCGGGGTTTCCACGGCAGGGGGGCGGGGAAATCCCCCACGGCCCGGTGGCCCGGGACGCGGGGGATCCACGACTGGTCGGTCGGGCCCCGCGCGGACATATTCCCGGCGAGCGGTCGGCCGAACGGGGGTCGCTGCTCCCCGGACACGGGGATGCGCCGACGGCCCTGGAGCCCGGAGGGGATGTGAGCGCGGTGACATCGTTCGAGGAGTTGCGGGAGCGGGCGCGCGCCGGACCGCCCGTGGCGGTGGCGGTGGTGGCCGCGGCGAGCGAGACCGCCTTGCAGGCTGTGGCCGCAGCGGCGGAGCAGGGGATCGCGCGGCCGGTGCTGATCGGCCCGGGCGCGGCGGTCGGCGCGGTGATCCGCCGGGCGGGTCTGGGCCCCCTGGAGTCCGCCGAGCGGGTGGAGGCCCCGGACCCGGCATCGGCCGCCGCCCGGGCCGTGGCGCTGGCCCGGGAGGGGCGCGCGGGGGTGCTGCTCAAGGGGTCGCTCCGGACCGACCAGCTGCTCCGGGCGGCGCTGCACCGGGACCGGGGGCTCCGGACCGAGCGGCTCCTCTCCGACGTCCTCCTCTACGAGGACACGCTCTCCGGGGCCCGCCGCCTCGTCGGGGTGACCGATGGCGGCATCAACCCCGCGCCGGACGTGGAAGCGCTGAAGGCGATCGTGGCCAACGCGGTCGCGGTCTTCCACGCCCTCGGATTCGACCGCCCCCGCGTCGCGCTCCTGAGCGCCACGGAGGCCGTGAGCGATGCGGTCCCCTCCACCGGCGCGGCCCGGGCCGTCGCGGCATGGGCGGAGCGTGGGCTGCCCGACGCGGACGTGGCCGGGCCGTTGGCCCTGGACAACGCGCTGCTCGAGACCGCCGCCCGTGCCAAGGGGATCGGCGGGCCCGTGGCCGGCCGCGCGGACATCATGGTCGCCCCGTCCATCGAGGCGGGGAACCTGCTGGGGAAGGGCGTCAAGTACCTGGGCGGCTCCCTGACGGCCCACGTGGTGGTGGGCGCCCGCGTGCCCCTCCTGATCCCGTCCCGGGTCGAGAGCGCCGAGGACAAGCTCCATTCCATCGCCCTCGGCGTCATCGCCGCCCGGGCCCCGGCGGCGGCCTCGTGACACCCCCGTCGGTCCTGGCGGTGAACCCCGGCTCCACGTCCACCAAGCTGGCGGTCTACGACGGCCGGGAGCTCCGATTCAGCCAGGGAATCGACCACGACGACGAGCTCGCCGCCTTCCGCGGTCGGCCGATCCTCGACCAGCTCGAGCTCCGCCTCGGCGCGATCCGGACCGTGCTGGACCGCCGCGGGGTCACCCTCGACGGGCTCCGGGCGACCGTCGGTCGCGGCGGGCTCCTGCGCCCCCTCGCCGGCGGGGTCTACGCCGTGACCGACGCCATGCTGGCCGAGCTGCGCCGCGCGCCCCGGGGCGAGCACGCGTCCAATCTCGGCGCCTTCCTGGCCCGGGACCTCGCGCGGCCGGCCGGCTGCCCGGCGTTCATCGTGGATCCCGTCAGCGTGGACGAGTGGGAGGAGGTGGCCCGCCTGTCGGGGCTGGCGGGGCTCGACCGCGAGTGCCTGTCCCACGCGCTGAACACCAGGGCCGTGGCCCGGCGGTTCGCCCGGGAGACCGGCACGCCGTACGAGCGGCTACGGCTCATCGTGGTCCACATGGGCAGCGGCCATAGCGTGTCCGCCCACAGGGAGGGCCGCATGATCGACGTCACCAACTCCCGGGAGGAGGGGCCGTTCTCCACGGAGCGGGCGGGGACGGTGCCCACCGTTCGCCTGGTCCAGCACGTCCTGGACGAAGGCCTCTCGGCGTCGGCCGCCGAACGCCTGCTGTTCCGGGAGGGCGGGCTGCGCTCGTACCTGGGGACCTCGGACCTGCGGGAGGTCGAGGGGCGGATGGACGCCGGTGACGAGCGGGCCGCGCTCGTCTTCGATGCCATGGCCTACCAGCTCCGGAAGGCGGTCGGGGCCATGACGGCCGTCCTGGACGGCAGCGTCGACGCGGTGTTGCTCACGGGTGGGATGGCTCGCAGCGAGCGCCTGGTGGCCGCGCTGGTGGACCGGCTGCGCTGGGTCGCGCCCCTCCGGGTGTACCCGGGAGAGGACGAGCTGCGGTCGCTCGCCGAGGGGGCGCTCCGCGTCCTGGAGGGCGAGGAGGTCGCCCGGGACTACGGGCCGCCCGGCCTCAGAAGCTGAACGAGGGCGCGCCCACCAGCCACTCCGCGCCGGTATCGAAGGCCGCCTCGTTGGCGCCCACCGTCCTCGACGGCACGGTGTTCCGGATCGCTTCCCTCCAGTGTCGGCGATCGATGAACAGGAAGTTGGCGAGGGCGCCCAGCATGACGGTGCTCGCGAGCTTGTCGTTGCCCAGCTCCCGGGCCAGCCGCAGGGCGGGGTAGGAGAGCAGGGTGACCCCCCGATCCCGGGCCCGGGCGTCCAGGTCCGCCGGGTAGCCCGCCGTCCGGAGCGCCTCGATGGACGGCGCGATCCGCTGGTCGTTGACCAGCGCCGCGCCGCCGGGGGCCACCATCGCCAGGTGGCGGGCCGCCTCCAGCCGCTCGAACGCCACCAGGAAGTCGGCCTCGCCGTCCGGAATCGCCGACGACAGCACCTCGTCGCCGTAGCGGACGGTGGTGGTCACCGTCCCGCCCCGCTGCGCCATGCCGTGGACCTCCGATGTGACCACGTCGTGACCGGCCAGCTCCGCGGCCGTCGCCACCACCCGCGTGGCCAGCACCGATCCCTGGCCGCCGACGCCCGCGAGCACGATGCTGGTGATCTTCCGGTTCACATCCGGACGCCGACTCTGGTCCGGTCGCCCCTGGGCCGTGTATGTCTGGCTCTGCGTCATCATTGCGCAGCTCCCTTCTTCAGATGGCTGACCGCCAGCTCCGCCGCGCGCCGGCCCGTGGCCACCGCCTGCGTGACGGTCCCCTGGTTGAACGCCGCGTCGCCGCAGGCGAACACGCCGGGCCGGGACGTGGCGCCGGCGAAGTTCACGTCGATATGGCCGTTGGCGGAGATGCCGGATCCGTCCAGGAAGTCCAGCTCGCTCTCCTCCCCGACGGCCAGGATCACGCTGTCGAACGGCGCCGTCTCCTCGCTTCCCTCCACCGGCACCGGGCGCCGGCGCCCGGACCTGTCCGGCTCCCCCTGCGCCATCGCCCGGTGCTCGAGGGCGGTCATCCGCCCGCCCTCCGCCACCACCCGGACCGGGCTCCGCTGGAACCGGAACGTGATCCCCTCCTCGAGCGCCTCCTCCACCTCGTCCGCGATGGCGGGCATCTCCTCCCGCGTGCGCCGGTACAGGACCTCCACGGAGGCTCCGAGCCGACGCGCGGCCCGCGCGCAGTCGATGGCCGTGTTGCCGCCCCCGATCACCGCCACCCGGCGGCCTACCTCCACGCTCTCACCCCGGTTGAAGCTCCGCAGGAAGTCCAGCCCGTTCCGCACCCGGCCCGGCGCCCGGTCGCTGCCCTCCAGGACCACCGGCCGGGGCGCGTGGTGCCCCACCGCCAGGACCACCGCGTCGTGGTCGGCCTCCAGCTCCGCCACGGTCACGTCCCGGCCGATGCGGACGCCGCACCGCAGCTCCACCCCGATCTCCGTCCACCGCTCCAGCTCCCGGTCCAGCACGTCCCGTGACAGGCGGAACGGGGGGATCCCCGTCCGCAGCATGCCGCCCGGCTCCTCGTCCGCTTCGAAGACCGTCACCCGCGCCCCGGCCCGCCGCAGGTGCCACGCGGCCGAAAGCCCGGCCGGCCCGGAGCCGATCACCGCCACGGATCGGCCCAGCTCCTCCCGGGGCGCGAACCGACTCCCGTCCACGTGGTCCAGCGCCCAGTCCCCGAGGTACTGCTCCACGGCCCGCACGGAGACCTTCTCTTCGGCGTCCGGGAACCGCTCCACGAGCCCGGGGTGCCGCGAGGCGTACGCGGCCGCCTGCGCGAAGCCCAGCGCGTTCACGTCGTGGTCGCATGGATGCGGGCAGACCCGGGCCGAGACCGCCGGCATCGGGTTCGACCGCAGCACCGCCTCGAACGCCTCCTCCGTCCGCCCCTGGTCCACCAGCTCCAGCATCAGCGAGACGTCGATCCCCGCGTTGCAGTCCGCGCACACCTGCTGGCACTGCGTGCAGCCGTTGCACAGCAGGTCGTTCACCACCAGCCGGCCGTCCGACTCCTCGATCGCCGGGCAGCCCAGCCGGGTGCACGCGTGGCAGTCGGTGCACTTGTCGGCGTCGAGGAACACCGGGTCACCGAAACGCACCTTCTCCTTCAGCACGCACGGCTTCTCCGCGATCAGCACCACCGGGTGCTCGCTGCGGGCGGCATCGTCGAGCGTCCGCCACGCTCCCAGCAGGTCGTAGGGATCCAGGGGGCGGACATCCTCCACGCCGACGGCGCGGGCCAGGGCGCCGATGTCGATCCGCGGCGCCTCGTGACGGTCGAGCGTACAGCCCGTGCCCGGGTGCTCCTGGTGCCCCGTCATGGCCGTGGTCCGGTTGTCCAGCACCACCACCGTCCCCGTGCCCCGGTTGTAGACCACGTCCATGAGGCCCGTCACGCCCGAGTGGTAGAACGTCGAGTCGCCGATGACGCTCACCAGTCGCTGCCGGTCCTCCGCCGGCAGCACCTTCTCCATCCCGTGGGCCATCCCGATGGACGCGCCCATGTTCATGGAGGCGTCCATGGCGTCCAGCGGGGCCAGCGCGCCCAGCGTGTAGCACCCGATGTCGCCGCTCACGATGGCGTCCATCCGGCCCAGGGCGTGGAACGCGCCCCGGTGACCGCAGCCCGGACACAGCGCCGGCGGGCGACCCGGCAGCGGCGCCGCCCCGGCGCCCGTATCCACCCCGGGGGCCGGCTCGTCCCGCCCGGCCCACGGCAGACGCCGGAACCCCTCGAGGACCTCCCGCACCGCCGTCACCGACAGCTCGCCCCAGCGCGGCCAGGGACGGGCCTCCACCGGGACCCCCAGCGCCCGGATCTGCTCCTCCAGGAACGGCTCCAGCTCCTCCACCACGTACAGTCGCCGGCCGGCCTGACGGGAAGCGAACTCCAGGATGGCGAGCTTCGGAAGAGGATAGGTCATGCCCAGCCGCAGCACGGGTGCGTCCGGGAAGGCCTCCTTCACGTACAGCGCGGGCACGCCCGCGGTGATGAATGCCGCTTCGCCGCTGCCCTCCTCCGCCTCCGCCCACCGCTCCGACTCGACCCGGAGCCGCGGCATGCGCTCCTCCTCGATCCAGCGATGGCGGACCCGGCCGTGGGCCGGCAGCACCACGTTCTTCTCCCGGTTCTTCCGGTACGGCCGCGGCGGGACCTCGCGACGGGGCCCCAGGTCCACCCGCCCCGTGCCGTGCGACAGGCGCGTCGTCGTCCGCAGGAGGACCGGCGTGTCGTAAGCTTCCGAGAGCCCGAAGGCCGCGTCCGCGTAGCGGCGGGCCTCGGCCGGCGTGGAGGGCTCCAGCAGCGGGATGCGGGCGTGGCGCGCGAACAGACGGTTGTCCTGCTCGTTCTGCGACGAGTGCATGCCGGGGTCGTCCGCGGTCACCACCACCAGCCCGCCGCTCACCCCCATGTACGCCGCGCTGAACAGCGGGTCCGCCGCCACGTTCACGCCCACGTGCTTCATCGTGGCCAGCGACCGCGCCCCCCCCAGCGACGCGCCCACCGCCACCTCGAGCGCCACCTTCTCGTTCGGCGACCACTCCGTGTCCACCCCGTCCAGCCGTGACAGGGCCTCCAGGATCTCCGTGCTCGGCGTCCCCGGATACCCCGCACCCACCCGTACGCCCGCCTCCCACGCACCACGGGCGATGGCCTCGTTCCCCGACAGCAGCGGCGGACCCCGCCGCGCCCCCGCTACCGGACGCGACGGCTGCCGGTTCGCCGGGGCCCGCGTCGGCCCCCCGGCCTCCGCGTCCGCTCCACCTCCGCCCTCCGCCGCACCCTCCGACTCGGACGCACGCCCGCCCCGCCGCGCCACCGTTCTATGATTCATTCCGGCCTGTCTCCGGATCGCTCGCTCCGCCCTCCCACTCCACCGTGTAAGCTAATCCATTGACAGGTGGCAACAATCGGGAAATCCCTGTGATTCGACCCCGCTCCGGGTGGGGGATTTCCCGACGTACGCCCCCATGCGCCCGCCCACTCTCCCCGCCCGCCGGCCCGCCGGCCCGCCGCGCCGCCGATGCTCAGCCGACCCGCACCCTCACCCTCCCCGGCAACGGACCAGGAGCTTCAGCTCCCCGCGCTGCAGCACCTCCGACCCCGCCACCAGCTCCGCGCCCAGAACCACCAGACCCCGGTCCGGCCGCGACGTCCCCCGGCGCGACCGGACCTCCAGCCGCAGCCCCACCTCCGTCCCCGGGTACAGAGGCCCCACGAAGTCCCACGTCAGCCCGAGGAACGCCACCAGCGTCCCCCGCGTCAGGCCCCGCCGGTTCAGTAGCCCCGTCGCCACCGCCAGCCCCAGCACCCCGTGGGCCACCCGACGGCCGAACACCGTCCCCTCGGCATAGCTCGCATCCAGGTGCAGCGGGTTCCGGTCCCCAGACACCGCCGCGAACGACTCCACGTCGTCCTGGGTCACCTCCCGCGTCCCCGCCTCGAACGTCCGCCCCTCGACGAACTCCTCCCAGACCAGCCCCTCCTCGGCCACGGCAACCTCCCTCGCGCCCCTTGACGCGCGTAACGTATTGCATGCACGTTACGGTCGTGGACAAATTGTGACAAGAGAGGCCATGGCTTCGACGCGACCCCAGGACCTGGTGTTCACGCTCTACGGTGATTTCCTGCTGCACCGGCCGGGGCCGGTGTGGGTGGGGAGCCTGATCGCGTTGCTGGAGCCGCTGGGTCTGAGCGAGACGAACGTGCGGACGGTGCTGTCGCGGATGGCGGCGAAGGGGTGGCTGGAGTCGGAGCGGGAGGGGCGTCGGAGCTACTACGCCTTGACGGTGCGGGGCCGGCGGCTGCTGGAGGAGGGGGAGACGCGGATCTACCGGCCGAGAGCGGGGGAGGAGTGGGACGGGGAGTGGACGCTGCTGGCGTACTCGATCCCGGAGGAGCGGCGGGGGCTGCGGGACCGTTTGCGGGTCCGGTTGGAGTGGCTGGGCTTCGGCTCTCTGGGCAACGGGTTGTGGCTGACGCCTCACGACGTGACGGCGCGGGTGTTCGAGATCGCGGAGGAGCTGGAGGTGGCGGAGTACGTGGAGCTTTTCCGGGGTCCTCACGTGGGCGTGAGCGACACCGGCGCGCTGGTATCGCAGTGCTGGGATCTGGACTCGCTGAACGAGAGCTACGGCCGGTTCATCGACCGTCACCTGGACGCGTCCATGGCGTTGAAGGAGGAGGGGCCGGCGTCGGTGGATCCGGGTGTGGCGTATGTGCGGCGGTTCAACCTGGTGCACGAGTTCCGGGCGTTCCCGCTGAAGGACCCGTTCCTCCCGGCGGCGCTCCAGCCGGAGGACTGGGCGGGGGAGTGTGCCCTCTCGCTGTTCAACTACTACCACGGTCTGCTGGCGGAGCCGGCGGACCGGTTCGTGGAGCCCCTCGTGGAGACCGCAGCGGACCGGCGGCAGCCGGCCAACACCTAGGAGGAAGAGATGCGCAAGTTCGAGCCTCGTTCCGCCGAGAGCTATGAGTTTCGTGAGGTCGTGTACGAGAAAGGGGACTGGGTCGCGCGGGTGACCATCAACCGGCCGCACAACTACAACGCGTACTCGACGGAGGCGCTGCGGGAGCTGATCACGGCGTTCCACGACGCGGCGTTCGACGACCGGGTGGCGGTGGTGGTCTACACGGGAGCGGGGACGCGGGCGTTCTGCACGGGTGGGGACGTGAAGGAGTACGAGGCGGAGTACACGCGGCGGCCGCGGGACTACTGGAAGTACATGCGGCTGTTCCGGGAGTACATCGAGAGCATCGTGAACGTGGGCAAGCCGACGATCGCGCGGCTGAACGGGATGGCGGTGGGGGGCGGGAACGAGAGCCAGATGGCGTGCGACCTGGCCGTGATGGCGGAGCACGCCTACATCGGGCAGGTCGGGACGCGGGTGGGCAGCGTGGCGGCCGGCGGCGCGACGCAGTGGCTGCCGATCCTGATCGGCGATCGCCGGGCGCGGGAGGTCCTGATGTTCAACGGCAAGCTGGAGCCGCGGACGTGCCTGGACTGGGGTCTGGTGAACCGGGTGGTGCCGAGCGTGACGAAGGACGGGGCGTTCATCGAGGGGGCGACGGAGGACCAGATCGCGAAGGCGCACCGGGAGCAGGAGGGGTACGCCATCTCGCTGGAGAAGCTCGATGCGGCGGTGGACGAGCTGGTGGAGGCGCTCCTCCAGCAGTTCCCGGAGTGCACGCGCTATACGAAGCAGCAGGTGAACTTCTGGAAGGACCTGGCGTGGCATCAGACCATCGGCCACGCCGGCGACTGGCTCGCCCTGCACTACTCCAGCATGGAGCCGTGGGAGGGGATGCGCGCCTTCGTGCAGAAGCGCAAGCCGCGGTACATGGAGCTGCGGGAGCGGGCGGCGAGCGGCGGCTCGAGCGAGTTCGTGTGGGGTCCCCCGGCGGTGGACTGTCCGGAATGCGGCGCGGAGGGGATTCCGGAGTCGTTCCGGTACTGCGGCGCGTGCGGGGCGGAGCTGGGCGGGAACGGAGCCGGCGCGGGGCGGGTGGAGGATGCCGAGACGGCGCCGGCGGGAGGCTGACGTGGGCTACGAGCATCTGGTCGTGGGGCGGGGCCGTGCGGCGCGGGTGGTCCTCGACCGACCGCCGCTCAACGTGTTGACCATCGCCATGCTGGACGAGCTGGCGGAGGCGGTGGCGGAGGTAGCGGCGGACGCCGGGACGCGGGTGGTGGTGGTGACGGGGGCCGGCAAGGCCTTCTGCGCGGGGGTGGACGTGGCCGATCACACCGCGGACCGTGTGGAGTCCATGATCCGGGCGTTCGCCCGGGCGGTCCGGGCGCTGCTGGACGTGGAGCTTCCCGTGGTGGCGGCGGTGAACGGCGCGGCGCTGGGGGGCGGGCTGGAGCTGGCGCTGGCGTGCGACATCGTCCTGGCCCGGGCTGGCGCGAAGCTGGGCCAGCCGGAGATCAGGCTGGGCGTGTTCCCGCCGGCGGCGGCGGCGCTGCTGCCCCGCCGTGTTGGACCGCAGCGGGCCCTGGAGATGGTGCTCACCGGCCGCACGGTGCGGGCGGAGGAGGCCGCGGCGATGGGGCTGGTCGCGGAGGCGCTGCCCGACGATGACTTCGATGCCGCCGTGGACCGGTACCTGACCCAGCTGACGGGGTCGAGCCGTCCCGTGCTCCGGCTGGCGAAGCGGGCCGTCCGGGCCGGCCTGGACCGCCCGCTGTCGCAGGCGCTGGAGGCCGCCGATCGGCTGTACCTGGACGACCTGATGGCCCTGCACGATCCCCACGAGGGACTGGCCGCCTTCATGGAGAAGCGCGAGCCGGTCTGGAGCGACGCGTAGCCATGGCCACCCCGCGCCGGGACGTCCCGGCCCCGCCCGAGCCGCTCCTGGATCTCGAGCTGGAGGCTCCGTTGGACGAGATCCTCGCCCGCTGCCGGGAGGTGGTGGACGACGTCGAGTACCCCACCGTCCGCCGCTGGAAGGAGCGCGGCGGCAAGGTGCTGGGCCATTTCCAGGTGTACTTCCCGGAGGAGCTGGCCCACGCCGCCGGGATGCTGCCGGTCAAGATCCGGGGCGGGCAGGTCGACCGGCGGGAAGCCGACTCCCGGTTCGGCTCGGCCATCTGCTCCATCCCCCGGACGGCGCTGGAGCTGGCCCTGAGCGGCACGCTGGTGCCGGACCTGTTCGTGACCCACCCCATCTGCGACGCGGCGCGGAACCTGGCCGGGATCTGGGAGCGCAACATCGACACGCCGGGCCAGATCCTCTACTTCCCGCAGAACCCCAACTCCAGGTTCTCGGCGACGTTCCTGGCCGGGGAGTACCGGCGGGTCCTGGGCGAGATCGAAGCGGTGGCGGGGCGGGAGGTGAGCGACGGGGCGGTCCGGGCCTCCATTGCCGTGTTCAACGAGAACCGGCGGCTGCTGCGGGAGCTGTACGCCATCAAGCGGGACGAGCCGTGGCGGCTGCCCGTGGACGAGGCGTACGTCCTGGTGGCGCTGGCGGGACTGGTTCCCCGGGAGGAGCACAATGGGCTGCTGCGCCGGCTGCTGCCCCGGATCCGGGAGCGGGACGCCCGCCGGCAGGACCGCATGCGCGTCGTGTTCGAGGGCGGGTTCTGCGAGCAGCCACCACTCGACCTGCTCCGGTCCATCGCCCAGTTCGTCTACGTCGTGGACGACGACCTGCTCATCGGGCTGCGCTGGATCCTCGAAGACGTCGAGCCGACCGCGGACCCGGTGGCGAGCCTGGCGGAGGCCTACCTCGAGCGGTCGTCGTACAGCCCGGTCCAGCACGACCTGCGCAAGCCGAAGGAGAAGATGCTGCTGGAGCGGATCCGGGCGGCGCGGGGCGAGGCGGCCATCGTGGCGGCGGCGAAGATGTGCGAGCCGGGGCTGGACGAGCAGGTGGCGTACAGCCAGGCGCTGGACGGGGCCGGGATCCCGTACTTCGTCACGGAGTTCGAGGAGAACATGACGGCCTACGACCACCTGCAGATCCAGCTCGAGACGTTCGTCGAGAACCTGCTGTTCGAGTGAGGGGGCCCATGAGTCCAGCGACGACTGACGGCGTGCACGGGCGGGCGTTCCGCCAGGGCCGGATCCTGTTCGACGAATGGTACCGCGACCTGACCACGGCCCACGCCACGGGCGAGCAGGCCGCGTACGTCTTCGTGATGGGGAGTCTGGCGGAGATCCTTCGCTGCTTCGACCTCCACGTCGTATTCCCCGAGATCAATTCGCTCCAGACGGCGGTGAAGAAGGTCTCGGACCGCTATCTGAGCGAGGCGGAGGACGAGGGCTTCTCCCCGGACGTCTGCGGGTACGTGAAGGCGGACTACGCGCTCCAGCTGCGGGGCGGGGAGCACCCCCGGGGGCGGATCCCGCCGCCGGCCATCGCCGTGCTCACCAACGCCTGCAACACGTACATCAAGTGGGCCGAGATCTGGGAGCGGATGTACGACCCGCCGATCTTCACGGTGGACGTGCCCCAGTCCCGGTCCACGGCGGACAGCCTCACCGGCGCCGGGTTCGATGTCGACCGGCGCTACGTGGAGCATCAGCTCCGGGAGCTCATCGAGGCCCTCGAGACGGTCACCGGGCGGCGGTTCGACATCGACCGGTTCCGCGAGGTGCTGCGCCACACCAACGAGATGGGCCGGCACTACCGACGCGTGCTGGAGCTGAACGCCGGGACGCCCGCCGTCTTCGACGCGGTGCTGGAGGGGACCATGTACCTGGGCGTGGCGAACGCGCTCCGGGGCACCCGGGCGGGCGCCGACTACTTCCGGGACCTGGTGGAGGAGCTGGAGCTGCGGCGGCGGGAGGGGGTGGGGGCGTTGGGGGAGGCGGAGGAACGGCACCGCCTCATCTTCGTGGGCGTGCCCTGCTACCCGATCTTCTCGCGCTTCCACGAGATGTTCACCGAGTGGGGCGGCGCGTTCGTCAACTCGACCTACCTCTGGTTCGCCTCCGGCGGGCTCGACCTGGACTTCGAGTACGACCTGGACCGGCCCATCGAGAGCCTGGCCGAGGGCGTGCTCCGGAGCGTCCGTCGCGCCACGGACGCCATGCTTTTCCAGGACCGGCTCCTGATCGACGCGGTGGACGACCACGCCGCCGACGGCGTGGTCTACCACCCGGTGAAGAGCTGCCGGACCGTGTCCACGGGTCTGGCGGACAGCCGTCGGGTCGTGCTGGAGGAGCGGGACGTCCTCTCCCTCTACATCGAGAGCGACATGATGGACAAGCGGGTGGTGTCGGAGGCCCAGCTCAAGAACCGGATCGACGCGTTCTTCGAGGGACTGGAGAGCCGGAAGCTGCGCATGAGCGGCGCCGCGGCGGGCGGCCCGGGGAGGAGCGAGACATGATGTACGCGGGCGGAGTGGACGTCGGCTCGACCCAGACCAAGGCGGTGGTCGTGGACGACGACCGGCGGATCGCGGGGCGCAGCCTGATCGACACCGGAGCCAACGTGGTGGAAGCGGCGGAGAGGGCGTTCACGCTGGCGCTGGAGGAAGCCGGGCTCGAGCGCGAGGCCGTGGCCTTCGTCATCGGCACCGGGTACGGCCGCTACAAGGTGGAGTTCGGCGACGCCCAGGTCACCGAGATCGTCTGCCACGCCCGGGGCGCGGCCGAGATGTTCCCGGGCACCCGGACCGTGCTGGACATGGGCGGCCAGGACACCAAGGCGATCCGGATCCAGCCGGGCGGCGAGGTCCTCGACTTCTGCATGAACGACAAGTGCGCGGCCGGCACCGGCCGCTTCCTCCAGTCCGCGGCGGCCGCGCTGGAGCTGGACCTGGAGGAGCTCGGGCCCACGGCCCAGAAGGGCCGGCGCCCCGTGGCGATCAGCACGACCTGCACGGTGTTCGCCGAGTCGGAGGTGCTGTCCTGGCTGGCCCGGGGCAAGAGGATCGAGGACATCCTCCTGGGCGTGCACCAGTCCATCGCGAAGCGGTCGTTCGGGCTGCTGAAGCGGGTCGGCATCGAGGACGAGATCACCTTCACCGGCGGCGTGACGAAGAACACGGCCATGGTGCAGGTCCTGAACGAGCTGCTGGGCACGGCGATGAACGTGAGCGAGGAGTCGCACTTCATGGGCGCGCTCGGCGCGGCCCTGTTCGCCCTGGAGCGGGCTCGGGGCGGGGCGATCCCGGCGGGAGAGGAGGTAGCATGAGCCATACGGCGGGAGTCGATGTCGGCTCCACGTACACGAAGGCCGCGATCCTCGATGCCGGGGGGCGGCTCGTCGGGCGCGCCATGACCCCCACCGGGTTCCGGCTCGAGGAGGCCGCCCGGGACGCGCTGGACCGGGCGCTGGCGGGGGCGGGCGTGCCTGCCGCCGAGCTGACCTACACGGCCACCACCGGCTACGGGCGCAACCAGATCTCCTTCCGCGACGTGCAGGCCACGGACCTGACCGCCCAGTCCTGGGGGACGCGCTGGTTCTTCCCGGAGACCCGGACCGTCCTGGACATCGGCGGCCAGACCATGAAGGCCATGCGCGTCGATGACGGCGGGAAGGTCCGCTCGTTCCGGCTGAACGACAAGTGCGCGGCGGGGACCGGCGCCTTCCTGGAGAAGACGGCCCGGTACCTGGGCTACGGGCTGGAGGAGATCGGCGCATTGGTGGCGGAGGCCGAGGCGGCGGTCCCCATCAGCGGCGTGTGCGCGGTGTTCGCCGAGTCCGAGGTGATCAACCACGTCAGCAACGGCAGCCGGCCGGAGGAGATCATGTTCGGCGCCATGCAGTCGCTGATCGAGAAGAGCGTCCGCCTGATGAAGCGGGTCCAGATGGAGCCGGAGTTCACCCTGGTGGGCGGGATCATGCGCTTCCCGACCATGGTCACGGTCATGCGCGAGCACCTGGAGGAGGGCGTGAACGTGCCGCCCGAGCCGCTGGTCCAGTACACGGGGGCCATCGGGGCGGCCGTGCTGGCCCGGCGCCGCTTCGACAAGCTCGAGTCCGGCACCGAGGCGGCTGCCTGATGCTCCCGGCGGGGGGCTCGCCGGCACGCCCGTCGGGGCGCGAGGACTCCCCGTCCGCCGCGGGGACCGACGCGGACCCGATCCCGGACCTGGGGCCGGCCGCCAGTCGGCGGGTCCGGGCCCGGGACGAGGCGCTGGCCGGCGAGGGCTGGACCCGCCGGTTCATCGGCTCGCCACCCCGGCTGGAGGAGATGATCGCGCTGTACCGGTCCCTCGGCCAAGAGGTCCGGACCGAGCCGCTGGAGGAGGGCGACCTGGAGCACGAGTGCGCCGGGTGCGGCCTGGCCCTCTCCCTCTTTCGTATCGTCTACACGAGGATCCCGCGATGAAAGCCGCCGTGTTCCACGGGGCCGACGAGCCCCTGCGCGTCGAGGACATCCCGGTCCCCGAGCCGGGCCCGGACGAAGTGCTCGTGAAGGTGGCCGCCTGCGGCCTGTGCCACACCGACCTCCACTACCTGGACCACGGCACGCCCACGTTCAAGACGCCCCCGCTGGTGCTCGGGCACGAGATCGCGGGCACCCTGGCGGGCCCCGACCCTTCGGGCCGCCTGACGGAAGGCGAGCACGTGCTGCTTCCGGCCGTGATCTCGTGCGGGCGGTGCGCCGCGTGCCGGTCCGGTCGGGAGAACATCTGCGAGAACGGCATCATGCTGGGCAACAACATCGACGGCGGCTACGCGGAGTACATCGTGGTCCCCGCCAAGGACGTGTTCCGGCTGCCCGAGGAGATCCCGCTGGTGGAGGGCGCCATCATCGCCGACGCCCTGACCACGCCCTACCACGCGGTGGTGAACCGGGGCCGGGTCCGGCCCGGCGACCGCGTCGTGGTGGTGGGGTGTGGCGGTGTCGGCCTCAACGTGGTGCAGATGGCGGCGGCGCTGGGGGCCCGGGTCGTGGGCGTGGACGTGTCGGAGGCCAAGCTGGAGTGGGCGCGCCGGCTCGGCGCCGAGGAGACGCTGAACTCCGCCGAGGCCGACCGCCCGGACAAGGCGCTGCGCGCGCTCACGAACGGGGGCGCGGACGTCGCCTTCGAGGCGGTGGGCCGCCCCGATGCCCAGGCCCTGGCGGTGAACGCCGTGGGCACCGGCGGCCGGGTGGTCTTCGTGGGCTACAGCCCCGAGGCCATGCAGCTCAACGCCGGCCGGGTGATGTTCAGGGAGCTCGAGATCGTGGGCTCCCTGGGCTGCCGTCCGGTGGACTACCCCCGGGTCATCGACCTGGTCCGGCAGGGCCGGATCCGGGTGACCGAGCTGGTCAACCGCCGGTTCGCCCTGGATGACATCGGCGAGGCCTTCGACTTCCTGCGCAGCGGAGAGTCCATCCGCAGCGTGGTCGTTCCCGCCTGATCGTGGGCTGCCGGCCCACCGGCGTCCTGCGGGACGAGCACCGCCTCATCCTCCGGGTCGTCGCGGCCCTCGAGGCCTTCGTGGAGAGCGACCCCGCCAGCGGCTCGCCGGACGACGCCCGCGCCTTCGTCGAGTTCTTCTCGCTCTACACCGACGCGCTCCACCACGGCAAGGAAGAAGACCATCTCTTCGACACGCTGGTCGAGCACGGCTTCCCCCGCCACCAGGGCCCCATCGCCATGATGCTCCAGGAGCACGAGCTCGGCCGCGCGCTCGTCCGCCAGATGGCCGCGGCGATCGACCCGCCGGACCCCGGCACCGACCGGTGGCGGGCGCTGCGGGGCCCGGCTCGCTCCTACGTCGATCTCCTCCGACGCCACATCCAGAAGGAGGACGGCGCGCTGTTCGACATGGCCGACGCGTCCCTCGACGAGCCCGCGTGCCGGAGGCTCTGCGACGCGTACGACGCGGTCTGCGCCGGCCGCTTCGGCGGACGCACGTTGGAGCAGCTCGAGGGCCTGGGGGAAGCGCTGATCGATCGCTTCGGCTGACCCGGACCCGCCCGCGGGCCGTGGGAAGGTCCATGACGGCCCCTCCGGAACAGCCTTGCCCGCGGGCCGGCACAGGCGCAATTTTCCCATCCATCGATTCGGCCCCCTGACGAAAGGAATCCGTGGGCTCTCAGCGCCGGCCCGCGGTGGTGCGGATGTTCGCCGAGCTCAAGCGCCGGCGCGTGTTCGGTACCGTCGCCGCCTACGTGGTTCTCGCCGCTCTCCTCATCGAGCTCTCCGGGGCCATTTTCGAAGCGCTCCTGCTCCCGGACTGGAGCGCCCGTCTGGTGACGGTCCTTCTGATCCTGGGCTTCCCGATCGTCGTCGTGTTGTCGTGGTTCTTCGACATCTCCCTCGGAGGGATCGAGCGGACCGGGGAACAGCATGGCCAGGGGCGAGCGGGCGACCGGGACCTCGGGGCCGTCTTCCGGCGCTCGCGGGCCGCGCCCGTTCCGGATGCGCCGGTGAGACGACGCCGCACGGCGACCCCGGAGGAGGGGCCGACGGTGGCGCCGGACCCCGAGCGGGTGCGGGAGGCGGCGCTGGGGCACATGCGTCACGAGCTTCGCACGCCCATCAACGGGATCCTCGGCTACGCGGAGATGGTCCTCGAGGATGTCGGGGACGACGCGCTGGCGGCGGACCTGGAACGGATCCGGGAGGCCGGGCGCGGGCTTCTGGAGCGGGTGGACGCGGTCCTGCTGGGCGAGGGGGTGGCCGGCGACCGTTCGGCGGACCTGGAGTCGTTCGCGGACAAGGTCCGACTCGACCTGCGCACCCCCATCAGCGCCGTGGTCGGGTACGCCGAGATGCTCATCGAGTCCTGCGAGGAAGCGGGCCGGGACGAGCTGCTGGGAGACCTGGAGCGCATCCTCCACTCGGCGCGGCGTCTACTGGAGGTGAGTGAAGATATCGTCCGGATGGCCACCGTTCCGGGCGGGGGCCCGGACGAGCTGGTCGCGACCGCCGCCGTGACCGAGCAGCTGCTGTCCAGGATCCAGCCGGTGTCCGGCGGGCCCGAGGGGGAAGGCCGGCTGCTGGTCGTGGACGACAACGAGACCAATCGCGACCTGATCTCGCGGCAGCTCGCCCGGTTCGGCTATACCGTGGCCACGGCGTCCGATGGTCTGGAAGCCCTCGATCGGCTGAAGCGGGAAGAGTTCGATCTGATCCTCCTGGACGTGATCATGCCCGGGCTGGACGGCGTGGAGACCCTGGTCCGTTTGCGAGACGACAACCGCCTGGTCGACACGCCGGTGATCATGCTCTCCTCGCTGAACGAGCTGGACAGCGCCGTGCGCTGCATCGCCATGGGCGCCACGGACTACATCGCCAAGCCCGTGCAGCCGGCGCTGCTCGAAGCCCGCATCGCCCAGGCCCTGGAGGTGCGCGACCTCCGGAGCCGCGAACACGCCTACCGCAGGCGCGTCGAGGCCGACGCAGCCCTCATCGACCGGCTTCTCGGCGGGGCGTTCCCGGATTTCGTCCTGGACCGCGTCCGGGATGGCACCCTCGAGATCCGGGAGAGCTATACCGAGGCCACGGTCGTGCGCGGAATCTACCCGGCCGCCCTCCAGCCGTCCTCCGGCCCTGAGGGACTGGACCGCATCGGGAGCACGCAGGACGTGGCCCGGACCGTCGAGGCGCTCGTGGCCGAGCACGGGGCCGATGGCGTCTTCTGGCGACCGGACGGCTTCCTGACGGTCCACGTCGGTGGGAACGGCCGGAACGGCACGGCGCTCGGGGCCGAGCTCGCGCTGGCCGTCCGGGAGCGAGTCGAGGGGGTCGCCGTCGGGGTCCACGCGGGTCCGGTGGTGGGCGGTGTCCTGGGAGAGGCTCGCCCTCGCTTCGAGATCTGGGGGGAGGCCGTGGAGTCGGCCGAGGCCCTGGCCGGACACGCCGCCGCCGGGACCGTTCTGGTCACCCCGGCCGTCCGGAGCGCCCTGGGTGACGCGTTCGGCACCGCGGCCCGGGGCGTGAAGGAGATCCGGGGCCGGGGGCAGATGCGGGTCTATTCTCTTCTGACCCGGGGCGAAAGCGAGACGCGGGCCCCCGCGGGCTGACCGCCCACGGGGCCTCAGGCGTCGATCAGGGCTTCGATCTTGCCCAGCAGTCGCTGGAGCTCGACCGGCTTGGTGTCGAAATCGTCGCAGCCGGCCTGACGGGCCTTGTCCTCATCGCCGGACATGGCGTGAGCCGTGAGCGCGATGACCGGGATCCCGGCCGTGGAAGGGTCCTCCTTCAGCGTGCGGGTCGCGGTCCAGCCATCCATGACGGGCAGGCTCATGTCCATCAGGACGATCGCCGGACCCTCGGTCCGGGCCATCGCCACGCCCTGCTCCCCGTCCGTGGCGATGACCACGTCGTAGCCGCGCTTCATCAGCCGGCGGGACAGCATGTCCCGGTTCATCTCGTCGTCCTCCACCAGCAGGATCTTCCGCACGGGCGCTCCTCGGTTCAGGTTGTCCATTCAGCGGCTGGTGACGGGGCGAGGTGAAGCCGCCCCGATGAGCGACCGGAGCTCATCGACCATGGCCCGGGCGCCCAGCTCGTCCTTCCCGAAAACGGCGGCAACGGCGCCGTTCAGCCGATCCCGGTCGTCCTGCGTCAACTCCTTGGCCGTGATGACCACCACCGGGATCTCCCGCCACTCCGGTCGCTGCCGGAGCGCGGCGGAGAACTCGAAGCCGTCCATGGCGGGCATTACGAGGTCCAGGAGGATGAGTTGGGGCCGGAACTCCTCCATGAGGCCCAGGGCGACCTCTCCGTTCTCAGCCAGGGCCGGCTCCCAGCCGCCGTCGCGGACCAGCTGCGAGAGGCGGTCGCGAACCGCCGCGTCATCGTCCACGATGAGGACTCTGGCACCGACCCCGGGACAGAGCCGTCTCAGGACCGATTCGAGCCTCCGGGGATCCACGGGCTTGGTGAGGTAGTCGCTGGCCCCCAGGGAGAACCCGAGATTCTGCTCGTCCACCATGGTCACCATGATGACGGGAATGTCCGCCAGCTCCTCGTCGTTCTTCATGGTGGACAGCACCTCCCAGCCGTCCATGCCCGGCATGAGCACATCCAGCAGCACGGCGTCGGGACGTGTCTCTCGGGCCCGGTCCAACCCCGACGGTCCGTCGAGCGCCGATTCGATCCGGAACCCCTTTCGGGCAAGTGCGCGGCGCAGGAGCTCGTGGACCCGGGGGTCGTCGTCGATCACGAGGACGGTCCCCGCCATGCCGGTGCCGGTGTCCTCGGGCAGGCCGACGCCGTCCTCGGGGGTGGGGAGGACGTGGCGCGAGAGACGCACCGTGAAGGTGGTGCCGACCCCGGGCTCGCTCTCCACGGTGATGTCTCCGCCCATCATGCGAGCGAACCGGCGACTGATCACGAGGCCCAGTCCCGTCCCGCCGTAGGTCCGGGTGGTCGCGGCCTCGGCCTGCGTGAAGGCCTCGAACAGCCGACCCATCTGCTCCTCCGTCATCCCGATGCCGGTGTCCTCGATTCGCAGGACGACGTCGTCGCCCTCGAGCCGACCGGTCAGGTCGATCCTTCCGGCCTCCGTGAACTTCGCCGCGTTCGACAGCAGGTTCAGCAGGATCTGGCGGACCTTCGTGACGTCCGCCCGCATGCTGCCGATGTCGTCGGGGACCCGGACCTCCAGACGACTCCCTTTCCGGGCGACGAGGGGGGCCACCGTGGCCTCCACCTCGCGCAGGAGGTCCCGGAGATCGAAGGTCTCGAGGTACAGCTCGGTCTTTCCGGCTTCGATCTTGGACAGGTCGAGGATGTCGTTGNNACCTCCACAGGCGCCCGTTCGATGTGCATGTAGCCCGCCTCGATCGAGGCGAGATCGAGAATATCATTGATCAGGGTGATGAGGCGCTGCGAGGAGTCGACAATGGCTTGCGAATACTCGAGCTGGCGGTCGTTCAAGGTGCCGAAGAACTGATTTGTCAGGATCTCGGCGAAGCCGATGATCGCGTTGAGCGGCGTGCGCAGCTCGTGGCTCATGTTCGCCAGGAACTGGCTCTTGGCCCGGTTGGCCGCCTCCGCGTCCCGGCGGGCCTGCCGCAGCTCCGTGACGTCGTGGTACATGGCGATGTAGCCGACCGGCTCGCCGCTGACCAGCACGGGGATCGAGAACAGCTCCACGTCCACCAGGCTCCCATCGCGTCGACGTCGCTGCCCGACGCCCCGTGCGACCTCTCCGGCCAGGGTCTTCTGCGTATAGTCCGCGGCCTCCGACTGGGTCTGCTCCGTCGCCACCAGGGCGTCCAGGTGCACGCCGACCGCCTCGCCCTCCTCGTAGCCGAAGAGCTCCACGAACGCCTCGTTGCAGGACTGGACGCGGAACTCCAGGTCGAGGTTCGCCACCGCCACGGGGTTGTTCTCGACGAGGGCCGAGTAATAGCGCTGGGCGACCTCGTACAGCCGGGCGTTCTCGATGGCGATCGCGGCCTGCGGCGCGAACAGGTTCAACAGCTGGATGTCCGCATCGCCGAACCGCCGTGCCGGGTCGGAGTGGACGGCGGCGATCACGCCCACCAGCCGTTGGCCGACCAGGAGCGGGATGCCGAGCACCGCCTGCACGGACGACTGCTGGTAGGATCGCGACCGGCCGGGCCATTCCTGGTAGTTGGGGATGATCAGCGGCTCCCCGCTACGAGCGACGTGCCCCATGACGCCACTGTCCAGCGAGATCCGGGTGCCGACGGCGTTGTGCTCCATCCCGTGGCTCGCCACCACGAAGAGGTCCTCACGGGACTCGTCGTACGTGGCCAGCTCCCCGCCGGCCACACCGAGCAACGCCACCGTCCGCTCGAGCACCCCCTGGAGGACCGGCTCCAGCTCCAGCTCGCCCACCATGTCCCGCGTGGTCTCCAGCAGCGCGCGCTGCTCTTCCGCACGGCGGTGCTCGGCCTCGAACAGCCGGGCGTTCTCAATGGCCACGGCGGCTTGTGGCGCGAACAGCTCGAGCAGGCGCAGCTCCTCCTCGCCGAATCGCCGGGCCGCATCCGACTCCACCATGGCGATCACGCCGACGAGCCGCTCGCCGATCTTCAGCGGGGCGGCCAGCACCGTCTGGACCTGGTCGTGCGCGTATTTGAGGGAGCGGCCGGACCAGGCCTGGTAGTGGGGGATGACCAGCGGCTCCAGCGTCCGGGCCACGTGGCCCATGGCCCCTTCCCCCATGTTCATCCGCGTGTCGATGGAGTCCACCGTCATGTTGTGGCTGGCGGCGATCACCAGCTCGTCGCTCCCCTCGTCGAAGATCGCCAGCTCCCCGCCGGTCACACCCAGCAGCCCCACGGCGCGCTCCAGCACCGCCTGGAGCACGCGGCCCACCTCCAGCTCGCCCGACAGGGCCCGGAGCGTGTCCAGCAACGCCCGCTGCTCCTCGGCACGCCGCAGCTCCGCCGTATAGAGGCGCGCGTTCTCGATGGCGATGGCGGCCTGAGATGCGAACAGGTTCAGCAGTCGCAGGTCCGCCTCGCCGAATTCGTGGCCGGGATCCGAGTGGACGCCCGCGATGGCACCCACCAGGCGGTCCTCGATGAGGAGCGGCGCCACCATCACGGCCTGGACGACCTGCTGTCCGTACTGCCCCGACCGGCCCGTCCATTTCTGGTAGTTCGGGATGATGATCGGCTCGTGCGTCTGCGCGACCCGCCCCATCGCCCCCTCGCCCAGAGCCATCCGGGTCCCGGTGGAATCCGCGCCCAGGTTCAGGCTGGCTACCACCACCAGCTCCTCCGCCACTTCGTCGAACACGGCCAGCTCCCCGCCCGTGACCCCGAGCAGGGGCACGGCCCGCTCCAGGACCGCCCGGAGGACGCGGTCCAGCTCGAGCTTGCCCGACAGGTCCGAGAGGGTGTCCAGCAGCGCCCTCTGCTCGGACGCTCGCTGCCGCTCCGCCAGCAGGAGTCGCGCTCGACCGATGCCGATGCTCGCCTGGTTCGCCGCCGCCGCCAGGATCTCCAGGTCGCCCTGGTCGAAGGCCTGACCGCTGATCCGCTCGACGACCAGCTCCCCGATCGTGCTGTGGTCCACGCGCAGAGGGAGCCGAAGCTGTGCCCGGTCGTCGCCGTCCCCGTCCAGATCGCCGGTCGCGGCCCGGAGCTGCGGGTCGAAGGCCGACGTCCCCGCCAGGTAGAGCCCCACCGCGTCGAACTCGAAGGACGGGTGGTGCAGCCCCTCCACGACGGCGCGGCAGACGTCGTCCTCGTCCTTCGCCTCGGCGATGCGCGTGCTCAGCCGGAGGAGCGCGGACCGCAGGTCCGCGAGCTCCCCGGGCCCGGTGGGCCGCGGAGCGCCGCCGGATCCGCCCGGGCTCACGGGTCGCGCCTCCCGCTCCCCGTTCGCGCCGAAGCTCGCCGCCAGCGTCCGGCCGTCACGGAGTGTCTCCCCGGTCGATGATCGCCCGCAGCGCCAGCGTGAGCACCTCGAGGCTCTCGTCCTTCCGGAAGATCGTGGCCACCGATCCGTTCAGGCGGGTCCGCTCCTCGCCACTGAGCTCCTTCCCGGTCACCACGACGACGGGGAGGTGCCGCCAGGCCGGATCCTCGCGCAGCCGCTCCGCCAGCGCGAACCCGTCCATCTCGGGCATCACGAGGTCGAGGAGGATCAGCCGGGGTTCGATCGTCTCCAGTCGCTCCAGCGCGACCCGGCCGTTCTCGGCCTCGACCGGCTGCCAGCCCCCGTCCCGGACGACGCGCGCCAGGCGCTGTCGCGAGGCGGGGTCGTCATCGACGACCAGGATGGTGGCGTCCGGCTCCGGGCAGAGCCGGTGGAGCACGGTGAGCAGCCGGCGGGGCTCGACGGGCTTCGTCACGTAGTCCGTGGCGCCCAGTGCAAAGCCGAGGCTCCGGTCGTCGAGCATCGTCACCATCACCACGGGGATCGGGCTGAGGGCCGGGTCTTCCTTCAGTGTCGACAGCACCGACCAGCCGTCGAGGCCGGGCATCAATACGTCGAGGAGGATCACATCGGGGGCCAGGTCACGCGCCTTCTGGATGCCCCCGGCGCCGTCGAGGGCGCTCTCCACCCTGAACCCGTCCCGGGACAGCATCCGCCGGAGGAGGTCGTGGACGGTCGGGTCATCATCGATCACGAGGACCGTGCCGGCTTCACCCGAACCCCTGCCGCCGTCGATCCCGTGGCCCTTCGCCTCCGGCCCCGCCGGCGTGACCGTCCTCGGGAGGCGAACGCTGAACGTCGAGCCCTCGCCGGGCTCGCTGGTGACTTCGATGTCCCCGCCCATCATCCGGCAGAAGTGGCGACTGATGACGAGCCCGAGCCCCGTTCCCCCGAACTTCTTCGCCGTGGACGCCTCCGCCTGGTTGAACGCGACGAAAAGACGGCCGAGCTGCTCTTCGGTCATGCCGATGCCCTCGTCCGTCACCCTGATCACCACCATCGCCGGGTCCCGCGGGTCCGGCTCCACGCTCAGGTCGATGCGCCCCTCCTCGGTGAACTTCGACGCGTTGGACAGGAGATTGAGAAGGACCTGCCGGACCTTCGTCACGTCGGCCGTCATGCCGTTCACGTCGTCGGCGACGGCCACCTCGAGGCGGTTGCCGTTCTGCTCGATCAGGGGCATCACCGTGTCCGCCACCTCCGCCACCAGCTCGCGAACGTCGAAATGCTCCAGATACAGCTCCGTCTTGCCCGCCTCGATCTTCGAGAGATCCAGGATATCGTTGATCAGCGCGAGCAGGTGCCGGCCCGCCGTGTGGATCTTCTGCAGGTCGGGAATCGAGCCGTCCCGTCCGTCCTCCTCCGCCTCCTCCTGCAGCATCTCGCTGTAGCCGATGATCGCGTTCAGCGGCGTCCGCAGCTCGTGGCTCATGTTCGCGAGGAACCGGCTCTTCGCTTCGCTGGCCTGCTCGGCCGCCGCGTAGAGGCGTGCGTTCTCCATGGCGATGGCCGCCTGCGTGGCGAACAGGTTCAACAGCCTCAGGTCCTCCTCCTCGAACGGGTGATCCGGGTCCGAGCGGACCGTCGCGATCACCCCGACCAGCCGCTCCCCCATGAGCAGCGGCGCCGCCAGCGCCGTCTGCACGGTTTCGCTCCCGTATTTCGTCGAACGGTGCGCCCACTCCTGGTACCGCGGGATCACGAGCGCCTCCCCCGTGGCCGCGACCCGGCCCATGGCGCCCTCCCCGATCGCCATGCGGCTTCCGACGGCGTCGGCCCCCATGGCGTGGCTGGCCACGATCTCGAGCTCCCGGGACTCCTCGTGGTGGATGGCCAGCTCGCCGCCCGTGGCGTGGATCAGCGTCGCCGCGCGCTCCAGCACCTTGTGCAGCACGGTGGTGAGCTCCAGCTGGCTCGAGAGGTCCCGGAGCGTGTCCAGCAGGGCCTCCTGCTCCTCCGACCTCTTCCGCTCCGCGGTGAACAGCCGGGCGTTCTCGATGGCCACCGCCGCCTGCGGCGCGAACAGGTTGAGCCGGCGCAGGTCCTCCGCCCCGAACTCCCGCTCCGGATCCGAATGGACCGCGGCGATGACCCCCACGAGTCGGCTGCCGATCATCAGCGGCGCCGCCATCACCGTCTGGACCGTCTCGCCGGCGTAGCTCGACGAGCGATGCTCCCAGTCCTGGTAGCGCGGGATGATCAGCGGCTCCCGCCGGTCCGCGACCCGACCCATGGCCCCCTCCCCGGCTGCCATCCGCGTGCCTACCGCGTCCACGCCCATCCGATGGCTGGCGGCGATCACGAGCTCACCGGTCCGCTCGTCCAGCATCGCCAGCTCCCCGCCCGTCACCTCCAGCAGCCGCACCGCCCGGCCCAGGAGCGTCTGGAGCACGGTGGACAGCTCCAGCTCCCCGGCCAGGTCCGCCATGGTATCCAGCACGGCCGCCAGCTCGTCGGCTCGCCAGTGCTCCTCCGCGTAGAGCCTCGCGTTCTCCACGGCCACGGCCGACTGCCTCGCGAAGAGGTCCAGCAGCCGCTGATCAGCCTCGCCGAACGAGTGACCCGGATCCCGATGGGCCACCGCGATCACGCCCACGAGGGTGTCCCGCGCCAGGAGAGGCACCGCCATCACCGACTGCACTACGTCCTGCGTGTACTTGCTCGAGCGATGGCTCCATTCCTGGTAGTTCGGGATGGTCAACGGCTCCCTGGTCTCCGCCACGCGCCCCATCGCGCCTTCGCCCGGCTCCATCCGGGTGCCGACCGCGTCCGTGCCCATACGGTGACTCGCGGCGATCACGAGCTCGCCGGTGTCAGCGTCCGCGAGGGCGAGCTCGCCGCCGCTCACCCCGAGCAGCCGAACCGCCCGCTCGAGGATCGCCTGGAGGAGTCGCGACAGCTCCAGCTCCCCGGTCACATCCGCCAGGGTGTCGAGGAGCGCCTTCTGCTCGTCGGCGCGTCTGCGCTCCGCTTCCAGCAGCCGGGCCCGACCGATCGCGATGCCCGCCTGCTGCGCCGCGGCCGTCAGGATCTCGAAGTCCTCGTGGCCGAACGCGTTGACCTCGACGCTCTCCACGACCAGCACGCCGCCCACCCGGCCATCCACCGTGATGGGCAGGTCCACCTCCGACCCCTGTACGGGCCCGGGGACGAACCGGCTCTCCTGCTTGACGTCGGGCGAGTAGTGGAGCCGGCCATCGACGAGGGGACGCTCGCTCAGCCCCTCGTCGGGGTGCAGACGGTAGCCCTGCGGCCCGCCCTCCCACCCGGCGCTCGCCCGCAGCACTCGGTCGCCGGTCACGGGGTCCACGGTGAGGACCGACAGGAAGCTGTAGCCCAGTGCCTCGTCCCGGAGTCCATCCACGACCGCCCGGTAGACTTCCTCCTCGTCGCGGGCGGCCGCGATGTTCGTGCTGAGCCGGAGCAGCGCGGAGCGGCGGCGCGCATTCGCATCGCCCCGGTCCGCCGGGGCCGATCCGCCCGCCACGCTCCCCTCGGCGCCGCCCCTCATCGCCCGCCCGCCGCCTCCGCCGTCACACCGGCATCGCTCGCCGGGCTCCGGCGCGCCGTGGACGCGTCCCAGGGAAGTCGGACGGTGAAGATCGTGCCGACGCCCGGCTCGCTCTCCACCTCGATGTCTCCACCGAGCATGCGGCTGAACCGACGGCTGATGACCAGGCCCAGACCGGTGCCCCCGTACCGCCGGGCCACCGACGCGTCGGCCTGGCTGAACGCCTCGAACAGCCTGCCCAACTGCGTCTCCGTCATGCCGATCCCCTCGTCGGCGATCCGGATCAGCGCGTACTCCGGTTGCGCCGGGTCGCGTCGCACCACGAGCTGGATCCGGCCCCCATCGGTGAACTTGGAGGCGTTGGACAGGAGGTTCAGCAGGATCTGCCGGACCTTGGTCACATCCGTGACCATGGACCCGACCCCGTCCACGTCCACCTCGAGCTGGTTGTTCCGGGCCCGGACCAGCGGACTCACGGTGGACTCCACCTCGTGGATCAGCTCCGGCAGGTCCACCTCCTCCAGGTAGAGCTCGGTCTTGCCGGCCTCGATCTTCGACAGGTCCAGGATGTCGTTGATCAGCGCCAGGAGATGGCGCCCCGCGCTCTGGATCTTGCCCAGGTCCAGGACGTAGCCGTCGTTCCCGTCGTCCTCGGCCTCCTCCTGGAGCATCTCGCTGTAGCCGATGATGGCGTTCAGCGGCGTGCGCAGCTCGTGGCTCATGTTGGCGAGGAAGCTGCTCTTGGCCCGGTTCGCGTCCTCGGCGTCCCGGCGGGCGGCCAGCAGCTCGGTTACGTCATGGTAGAGTGCCACGATGCCCACGCGTTCCCCCCCGACCTCCACGGGGACGCCAGCCAGCTCCACGTCCAGGTACGAGCCGTCGCTCCGTCGACGCTTGCCGATCCCGTGGGCCAGCCGGCCGGATGCGGCCGCGTCCGTGTAGTCCGCGGCCTCCGCCAACGTCTCGTCGGTGTTGATCAGCGAGTCCAGGTTGTGGCCGATGACCGACTCGCGGACGTAGCCGAACAGGCGCTCGAAGGCTGGATTCAGCTCGACGATGTTGCCGCCGAGATCGAGGGTGACGATGGCCACGGGGCTGTTCTGAACGACCGCCTCGAAGTAGCGGCGCTGTCGCTGGGCCTGCGTGTAGAGGCGCGCGTTCTCGATGGCGACGGCGGCCTGCGGCGCGAACAGGTTCAGGAGCCTCAGGTCGGCCGGGCCGAATGTCCGATTCGCCTCCGTGTGGACGCTGGCGAGCGTGCCCACCAGCCGGGTGCCGATCCGCAGCGGGACCACCATGACGCCCCGGGCCGTGGTCTCCTCGTACTTGTCCGACCGGCCCTCCCACTCCTGGTAGTTGGGGATGATGAGCGGCTCGTGGGTCTCCGCCACCCGGCCCATGGCCCCCTCGCCCGGCGCCATCCGCTTGCCCGTCGAGTCGTCGCCGATGTTGTGGCTCGCGACGATGACGAGCTCGGACTCCTCCTCCTCGTAGATCGCGAGCTCCCCGCCGGTGACCCCCAGAAGCGAGACGGCACGCTCCAGCACCGCCTGCAGCAGCTTCGACAGCTCCAGCTCGCTGGAGAGGTCCGACAGGGTGTCCAGCAGCGCTCGCTGCTCATTGGCCCGCTGGCGCTCCGCGGTGAACAGCCGGGCGTTTTCGATGGCGATGGCCGCCTGCGGCGCGAACATGTTCAGCAGGCGCAGATCCGCCTCCCCGAACGTCCGATCCGCTTCCGTGTGGACGCTGGCCAGCGTTCCCACCAGGCGCGCCCCGATGAGAAGGGGGACCACCATGACCCCCCGGGCCGTCGTCTGCTCATACTTGTCGGAGCGGCCCTCCCAGTCCTGGTAATTGGGAATGATCAGGGGCTCATGGGTCTCCGCGGCCCGTCCCATGGCCCCCTCTCCCAGCTTCATCCGGGTACCGGTCGAGTCCTCTCCGATCTGGTGGCTCGCGACGATGACCAGCTCCTCGGGCCCCGGCTCGTAGATCGCCAGCTCCCCTCCCGTCACGCCGAGAAGCGAGACCGCCCGCTCCAGCACGCGCTGCAGGAGCTTGGGCAGCTCCAGCTCCCCGGAGAGGTCCCCGAGGGTCTCGAGGAGCGCCCGGTGCTCGCGTGCGTGACGCCGTTCCGTCTCCAGCAGCCGCGCCCGCCCGATGGCGATCCCGGCCTGCTGGGCCGCCGCGGTGAGGACGTCGAAGTCGCTCCGGTCGAATGCCTCGGGCTCCGCGCTCTCCACGACGAGGACCCCGACGAGCTCCTCGCCGTGCAGCACCGGCACGTCGATCTCCGACCCGGTCCCGAGGGTCGCCACGTAGGCGGGCACGTCGGCGACCCGGGGCGTGTAGTGGAGCTGTCGATCCAGCACGGTCTGCTGTGAGATCCCGCTCCCGGGCGGGACCCGCATCTCTCCCTCGACCCCGTCCCAGCCGATGCTGGCCCGCAGCACCCGATCCCCGGTGGCCGGGTCCAGGAGGAAGATGCCGAGGAAATCGTAGCCCAGGGCCGGATCGTTGAGCCCCTCCACCACGCTGCGGCACACCTCGTCCTCGTCCCGGGCCGCGGCGATGGCGGTGCTCAGGCGGAGGAGGGCGGCCTGACGCGCGTGGAACGCATCAGGCGGATCCGTGGTCCGTGGGGGTTCGGCCATCCGGAGCTTCCGGAGAGAGGATTCGCGCGTGGGGCAATCCTAGGTAATGTTCCCGAAGTCCCCCCGCAAGAGATTCATGACAGTGATGCCCCCGGCCCGACGGCGTGCCCGGACCCGGCCCGAGTGGCCGGAACCGCGTTGTCGTCCCATGATAGGGACGGACAGAACAGACAGGGCTTCCCCGGCAAGGATGCGCAATGCCACGGACGGAGATCATCAGCACGGGCTTCCACGTCCCCGAGCAGGTCGTGACGAACGAGGAGCTCACCGAATGGTGGGACACGTCGGACGAGTGGATCAGGGAGCGGACGGGGATCGAGCAGCGGTACTGGGTTCAGAAAGGCTCGGGAGAGGTGGGCTCGGACCTGGCGGTGAGGGCCACGGAGCAGGCGCTCGACCGGGCGGGGATGGACGCCTCCGAGATCGACTGTATCGTCTACGCGACTCTGAGCCCGGACGTCTACTTCCCGGGCGGGGGCGTCTTCCTCCAGCAGAAGCTCGGACTGAAGGGGATCCCCGCCCTGGATGTGCGAAACCAGTGCACCGGATTCGTCTACGGCCTGAGCGTCGCGGACGCCTGGATCCGGACCGGCCAGTACCGGCGGGTCCTGCTGGTGGGCGCGGAGGTCCATTCCGTGGGCCTCGACTACGGCCCGGCGGGGCGGGACGTGGGGGTCCTGTTCGGGGACGGGGCCGGCGCCGCGATCCTGGGCCCCACCGACGACGACCGCGGAGTGCTGTCGACGCACCTGTTCTCCGACGGGCGCGGGGCGGAGAAGCTCTGGGTGGAAGCCGGCGGCGCCCGGCACTACCCCCGCCTGTCCCACGAGGCGCTGGACGCGGGGACGCACTTCCCGATCATGGAAGGACGGGAGGTGTTCAAGAACGCGGTCGTCCGGATGCCCCAGTCGGTGCAGGCGGCGCTCGAGGCCAACGACCTCGCCGTGGACGACATCGACCTGCTCATCGCGCACCAGGCCAACCTCCGCATCAACGAGATGGTGGCGAAGAAGCTCGGCCTCCGCGACGACCAGGTCTACAACAACATCCAGCGGTTCGGGAACACGACGGCGGCCACCATCCCCATCGCCATGCACGAGGCGGTGGAGCAGGGCCTCCTCGACCGGGGCGACCTGCTGGTGCTGACCGCCTTCGGCAGCGGGTTCACCTGGGCGAGCGCGGCCATCCGCTGGTAGCCATTCCCACGAGCGGGCGCCGACGCGGGGCCCGCCGCGATGCGAGCACGAGAGGGGGACGCGATGCGACTGTCCGTGAAGGGATTCGCCCTGGCCGGCGCCGTGGTGTGGGGCGTCGGCGTGTTCCTGGCCGGGCTGCTGGCCATCCTCGAGCCGGACTGGGGCGCCCGGTACATGGAGCTGCTGGGCGCCATCTACCCGGGGGTCGAGGGAACGTCGTTCGGCGCCGTCATCATCGCCACGCTCTACGCCGTCGTCGACGCCGGGATCGGCTGCGCGGTCTTCGCCTGGCTGTACAACCGGTTCGCCGGGCCGGCGTCCACCTGACGGGCGCCCTCCCCGGCGCTACCTTGGAGGCATCAGGGGAGGGATCGTGAGGCCTCGACTGGATTGGAGGGAGCTGGTCGCTCGACGCGTCCCCCAGGTCGTCGGCGTGTACCTGGCCGCCGGGTGGGGCATGCTGGAGTTCTCGAGCTGGGCCGCGGAGCGGGCGCTGGTCCCTGCCGGGCTCGTCGATTCCCTCCTCGTCGGGTGGATCGCCATGCTCCCCGTTGCCATCTATCTCGCCTGGCGATCCCCGGGCGCCCTGGCGCCGGACGCGGTCGCCGCCGCCCCCCGGGACCGATCCGTGGCCGTGCTGCCCTTCGAGAACCACAGCGCGATCGCCGACGACGCCTACCTCAGCGACGGCATCACCGACGAGGTCACGACCGCCCTTGCCCGCGTCGGGGGGCTGCGGGTGGCGTCGCGGACCTCGACCCGCGCGCTGGCGCAGCGCGGCGACGTCCAGCAGATCGGTCGCGGGCTCAACGTGGGCGCGGTCCTGGAGGGCGAGGTGCAGCGGTCCGGCCGGCGGCTCCGGGTGAGTACCCGCCTGGTCAACGTCGAGGATGGGTACCAGCTGTGGTCCGGCCGCTACGAGGGCGACATGGAGGACGTGTTCGCCATCGAGGACGAGATCTCGGGGAGCGTCGTGGAGGCGCTGAAGGTCGTGCTCGGTTCGAAGGACCGGCAGGGGCTGCGGACCCACCGGACCGACGTGCGGGCCTACGAGTTCTACCTGCGCGGGCGTCAGTTCTTCCACCAGACGCGGCGCAAGAGCTTCCGGTTCGCCCGCGCCATGTTCCGCAGCGCCCTGGAGATCGATCCCGACTACGCCCCGGCGCTGGCGGCGCTGGCCGACGCCATCTCCCTCGAGCGGACGTACTACCCGGACACCCAGGCGGACGCCGGGGAAGCGGATCGCGTCAGCCGCCGGGCCCTCGAACTGGACCCGGAGCTGGCCGAAGCCCATTCCGCCCGCGGCCTGTTCCTGACCACCCAGAAGCGCTATGACGAGGCGGAGGCCGCGTTCGCCAGCGCCATCCGGCTGGACCCCCGTCTGTACGAGGCCCACTACTTCATGGGTCGCATGCGCTTCCAGCAGGGCCGGTTCGAGGAGGCGGCCCGCTCCTTCGAGGCGGCCGTGGCCGTCCGGGACGACTACGGCGCCGCCTACTTCGCGGCGCAGGCCTACGAGGCCATGGGCCGCGAGGAGGACGCGCGAGCCCGCTACGCCGACGCCGTCGGCTCCGTGGTCCGGCACATGGAGCTGAACCCGGACGACCCCAGGGCCGCCACCATGCGGGCCGTGGCCCTGTACCGGACCGGAGACCGGGAGCAGGGACTCGAATGGGGCCGCCGGGCCGTGGAGATCGATCCCGAGGACGCCGGCGTCCGCTACAACCTGGCCTGCCTCTATTCCGTCGCCGGCGAGGTCGACCTCGCGCTGGAGACCCTGGAGTCCGCCATCGACGTGGGCTTCGGCAATCCCGAGTGGCTGAAGCGGGACCCGGATCTGAACGCGATCCGGGACCATCCCCGCTTCGAGCCCCTGCTCCAGCGGGCGGCGGGATCGTCTCCCGGCCCGGTCACGCCGGCCGGATGATCCGGTAGCGTGCCCGGACCAGGTTGTAGAGCCCGTAGCCGAGCAGCCCCAAGGCCACCAGGCCGAGCAGCCAGGGCGTATCCTGCATCAGGGACAACACTCCGCCCAGTCCCCGCGCCTCGCTGGGATCCGACTGCAGGGCGGCCGTGACGGTATAGCCGGCGATGATGACGAACACCACGCCGCGGGCGGCCAGCCCCATGCGGCCGGAGCGGATGGTCCAGGTCCGGGCGGTCCGGGACATGGACCCGAGGGCGAGGTGGTCGTCGAGGTCGACGCGCCACGCGTTCCAGATCTGCTGCAGCCCGTAGATCCCGATGGCGATGCCGGCGAGGGCCAGGAGCCAGACGCCGAACGGCTGCTCCATCAGGCGCGCCGACCAGTGTGCCGCGCCGCCGCCGGAGCCCGACCCGGACCCCGAGCTCCCGCCGAGGACCATGCGCGCGGACTCCACCGCGAGCAGGCCGTAGATCACCCCCGTGATCCCATAGAAGACCCGGTGGCCGGCCCCGTCGTTCTCCGGGTCCACCACGGCCCGCACCAGGCACCAGATCACGTACCCGGCGAGCCCCAGCGCGATCAGCGCCAGAACGACCTGCCCGAGGCCGGAATCGGATATGCTCGCCAGCGCTCCGCTCGAGCCCGTCGCCCGGCCTCCCAGGCCGGTGGCCGCCGCCAGGGCCAGGCCGCCCACCAGGATGTAGACGGCGCCCTTCGCCGCGTAGCCGAACCGCGCGAACTTCTCGATCCACGGCGCCGCCTCCTGCGTCGCCGCCTCGGCCGGGTCCCGACTCGGGGTCACCGGGTCGCCCGGGTATTCGGTGCTCATCGCTCTCTCCTGCCTGGGGAAACCGTTGTTGCCCCCGTTCATGGCAGGAACCGTTCCCCCGGGCCCCCGCGTCCCGGCTTCAGGAGACCCGGGCCTTGTCGGGGTCGATGCCCGGCTCCCGGAAGTCCTCCGGACCGGGTGGCCTCAGGGTCAGATCGATGGCCAGCCACAGCGTGCGCGCCACCGGGTAGAAGGCGAACGGGAGGCCCACCATCAGCGGGGCCCCGATCCACAGCAGCCCGCTCCACGGCACGGCGGGCCAGGTCAGGACCACCCCGAGCAGGAGGAACGCCGCCAGCACCAGCTCCGCCGCGATGAAGTTGAGGGTATAAGCGCCCAGGAAGAAATCGGCCTCTCCCCGATCGAGCTCGAGCTGGCAGCGAGGACAGGCGGGCAGCGGCTCCACCCACCACCGGTAGAGGCCGCCGGCGCCGCACAGCGGACAGCGACGGCGCAGGGCTCGCCCGATCATGCGGGTCGTCCGTGGGTGTGGATACTCGTCGAGCATGCCAGCAAGATGCCCCCGGGGGTGGAGCGGCGGAACCCGCGCTGGCCCGCTCCGGCCGCTTCCGCGCGACGCCTCGGGTCCACCGCGGGACGTCACGGTCGTCGCCGCGGGGTGGTTCTTGCGAGCACATGTGAGGGCCATCCCCGACGCCGCGGGGGAGCGACCTGGCCGAAGGCCCGATCCCCAGGCGAGGGCGGTCACCGCGAGAACGAAGGAGAAGCGATGAAGGAGGAGCTGATCACCGCCGCCGGTCTCGGTGCCGTAACGGGACTGCGGAGCATGGCCGGACTCGCCATGACCGCCCGGGAGCTGTCCGGGCGGCGCGTCCCCCGCCGGGCCGGGCGACTGCACCGATGGCTGGCCCGCGACGCCGTCGCCGCCACCCTGGGCGTCATGGCCGTCGGCGAGCTGATCGTGGACAAGCTGCCCGGCGTGCCGGACCGGGTCGGCCCCGGGCCCCTGGGCGGGCGGACCACCCTCGGCGCCCTCCTCGGCGCCCTCGCCGTCGACGGCAACCGGCTCGCCGGAGCCGCCGTGGGCGCCGCGGCCGCCGTCACCGCGGCCTATGGCGGCTGGTTCCTGAGACGGGAGTTCGGGCGGGCCACCATGCTCCCGGATCCCTTCGTGGCGGTGGCGGAGGACGCCCTCGCCCTGGCCGGGGCCCGGGAGATGGCCGACCGGATCTAGCAGCTACTCCGTCGTGGGCACGCCCCGGGCCCGCAGGTCCCCGAGGCCCCCGCCGTTCTCCACGTTGTCGAACCCGACGCCCTCCAGGATGCCCTGCGCGATCCCGGACCGGCGCCCGCTCCGGCAGTAGACGACGATCTCATCGCCCCGGTACTGCTCCAGCTCCCCGTACCGCTCCCGCATCTCCGTGTGCGGGATGTTGATGGCCCCTTCCACGTGGCCCGCCGCGTACTCCTCCGGCGTGCGCACGTCGACGTACACGACCTCCGATTCCGCCGCCGTCTCCGTCGCCACCGCCCCGCTCGCCGCCTCCCCCCGCGCGCCGTCCGGCGCCTCCGTCGAGCAGCCCGTCGCGAGGCCGAGGGCCAGGGTGATGATCAGCCAGTGCTTCATGAGTCCTCCGGAATAGAGTGATGGATTCGCGACGCCATACCCCGCGGCGCCCTCGAGGTTGCGCGGTGATCCGGACCCCGTCGCCGGCCGAGCGGCGTCAGGCTTCGCCGCCCCGGCGGATGGCGAGCGCGGCGGCGGCGGCCCAGAGGGCGCCGAGCACGAGGCCGGCGAGCACGTCGGTGGGCCAGTGGGCGCCGACACGGAGGCGGGAGGCTGCGGTGGCGAGGAGGACGGCGAGGAGGACGGCGCCGGCGGCGAGGGTGTCGCGTGGATGCGGGGACCGGCGGGTCCAGAGCCAGGCGAGGAGGCCGTAGACCACCACGACCTGGACGGTGTGTCCGGAGGGGAAGGCGGAGGCGCCGGGGTTGAGTCGACCGTCGAGCACGATCTCGGGTCGTGCCCGCTCCCAGATCATCCAGCCGGCGTGGGTGACGATCTTGGCCCCGACGTATCCTGCCAGGAGGGTGAAGGCCGTGAGGACGCGGCGCTGCCGGAGGAGGGGAACGGCCACGACGAGGATGAGGGGCAGGAGGATGACGGTGGCGCCGAAGGCGTCGAGGGTGATGGCGTCGAAGAGGGAAGGGAAGGAGCGCGCGGTGAAGTCCCGGAGGAAGGGCTGTTCCCAGTCGAGTGCGCCGGCGCCATGGGCGGCGCGGGTGGCGGCCACGAGGCCCCAGGTCGCGGCGAGGGAGACGATGAGGCCGCCCCCGAGCGTGGCCGCCCAGGCCGTCCGGCGGCCCGCGCGGTCCCTCCATCCTTCCCGGAGCCCGTGCCAGCCGTCGCTCAGGATGGCGCCGATTCCGGTCGATCGATCCTCGTGCATGACGCCAGCAAGGAGCGTGCAAGTGAAGGGCCGCCGGCCCGGCGTGGGCGGGTTCCGGGCCGGCGGAGAGGTGGGGGGTCGTCTACCGTCGGACGTCCTCGTCGGCGTCCGACTCCCGCCCCACCAGCCGGCCGGTCACCAGCTCCTCGACGATGCGGTCGGCGTCGTAGACGTCATCGAGGGCCTCGGTGATGGCCCGCACGTCGACCATGATGTTCCGGCCCCGCTCGGGCAGGTAGATGAAGTCGCGGGACAGGCCCTCGATGTTGCGGTCGAAGTTCAGGCCCACCATCTCGAGGTCGGGCGTGACCGCGGGCGAGCCGGAGTTGCCGCCGTAGGTGTCGGCGGTGGAGATGAAGTTCAGCGGCGTCTCCAGCGTCAGCTCCGGGGGTGGCGGCAGCCAGTCCTCGGGCAGGCTCCAGTCGGAGTCGGCGCCGTAGGAGTGGTAGTGGTCGTAGACGCCGTAGAAGGTCGTGTACACGGGGGCGCGGGTGCCGTTGTACTCGTACGGCACCACGACCCCGTCGGTGATTCTGGGGGAGGACGTGGCGTCCGGCGGCACGGCCGTTCCGAACACGGCGAACCGCGCCCGCCCCAGCTCCGCCTCGAGCTCGTCCTCCCGCTCCGCGAGCCGGGACCACTCCTGGCGGAACTCCCGCAGCAGCGGGAGCATCTCGGCGGCGAAGCGGACCCCCAGGTCCTCGGCCAGGGCTCCCTCCTCCACCGCGCGCCCGGTGCCCTCCCGATCCGCCAGAGCGCTCTCGTCGAGGAGCCGTGCGGCGACTTCATCGGCCGGCGGTCCGAGGGCCTCCATGTAGCGCCTGATGTCGCCGAGCTGCAGCGCCAGCATGGCACGCTCGAGGTCCGGTGGCAGGTCCGGAATCGACACCAGCCGCTCCCGGAGGCTGTCCACGACGGCCGGGTCGCCCGCCTGCCGGGCCGCGATGAGCTCCGCCGCCACCAGCCCCCGCCGCACCAGCGCCGGCGAGCCGATGGAGCTCGTGACGAGCCGGAATGCGCCATAGCGGTCGGCCAGCGCCCGTTTGCCCGCCTGGACCTCGGCGATCCGCTGAAGCAGGTCGCCGTAGCGCTCCCGGAGATCCCGGTCCGCCTGGATCGAGTCCGTGAACGCCTCCTCGGCGAGCCGCTTGCGCGCCATGATCTCCGGCGTCCGGAGCGCGTCGAGGCGTCCGCTGTAGGCCTTCAGCGAGTTGGAGAAGCTGAACATCGTGTTCCGCAGGTTCATCGCCTCCCCGACCTCGGGGTGCGTCTCGTAGAAGGCGCGCATGGCCGCCAGTCGATCGCCCAGGACGCGAACGGTGACGGGGGTGACGACGTCCCGCATGAACTCCAGCTGCGCCATCGTCAGCAGTCGGCTCGTGGGGCCCGGGTTCCCCACCACGAACACCGCGCTGCCCTCCGAGACGCCGTCCAGGCTCCAGCCCAGGTGCTGGTCGCTCGCGAACGGCTCGCCGTCCTCGTCGTAGACCCGGAGGAAGGCGAAGTCGAGGGCGTAGCGCGGGTAGGTGAAGTTGTCCGGGTCGCCCCCGAAGAACCCGATCGCGAGCTCGACCGCGGCCACCAGCCGGACGTCCGTGAACCGCCGGAAGACGTACGCCGAGTAGCGGCCCCCGTGGTACAGCGGTCGGACCTCCACGTGCACCTCGTCGCCGTGCTCGCGTCGCAACCGTTCCTGCACGGCGGCGATGGCCCCGGAGCGGGCCTCCCGCCGGGCCTCGGGGCCGGCCTCGTCCATGGCCGCCAGCACCTCGTCGCTCACGTCGACCGCCGCGATCAGCCGGTCGGCGTAGTAGCCGGGGATGCGACGCTCCTCGGCCAGGTTGGCGGCGTAGAACCCGTCGTCCAGCAGCGACTCGCCCTCCCGCTGCACGGAAGGGATCCGGCCGCGGACGCAGTGATGGTTGGTGGCCACGAGCCCGTGGGGCGAGACGAACGAAGCGGAGCAACCCGGCACCCGCAGAACCGACAGCCGGACCCGGTCGAACCACGCCGCGTCCGCCTCGAAGCCGTAGGTCTCGCTGAAGTACTCCGAGGGGGCGTACTCGTACGTCCACATCCTGCCGAAATCGAAGCGGCCCGGGACCGTGTCGACCTCCAGCGTCTGAGCGCCGGCCGGCACCGCGGCGCCCGGAAGCAGCACCGTCAGCGCCGCCAGGACCCGCGCCGGCGCCGGGAGCCTTCGCATACTGCGAGCGAGCATCATCTCTATCCCGTCACGAGGTTCGTCCATGGGTACGTCGCGGAACCTCGGCTCCGCTCCCGGCCTTCGCAAGCGCCCGGAATTGTCAGCTGCCGATTATCGATTGTCGATTGTCGATTGTCGATTGCCGATCTCTGGCCCGGATCTTTCACCGTTCCGGAGTCCACACAGGCAACGGACACCGAAGGGGAGGATCCATGGCCGATCTGGCCGACGAATATTTCCGGGACACCGAGGCCGTTCTCGACGAGCTGGCCAGGGAGCGGGAGCTCCGGGCACGGACCAGCGAGTCGGAGGAGGGGGCGGAGTTCGACACCGTGCACCGCTCCGACGGCCGCATATCGCGGCGCGGGTACGTCATAACCGAGGACGATATCGTGGGGGTGTGGGCCGAGTACGACGAGGAGGGCCACAACCACGAGACCACGTTCTACACCGCCGCCGACGATGGCACGCTCCGGGCCGAGGACTTTCAGGACACGGACTGGACGATCCCGCAGGTGAAGGACGAGGCCCGTCGCTGGCTGAGGGAGCTCCGGTCCGAGCAGGATCGATAGTCGATTACCCGATCCTCGATTATCGATTATCGATTATCGATTATTCGATTATCGATTATCGATTATCGATCTCAGCTCCAGCCGGTTCTCGGTGAACACGGGGATCAGGACCCGGCGACGCCCGGCGTCCCAGCCGATGTCGGCGGGGGAGGCCACGCCCTCGATCACGGCCTCCGGCGGTCCGCCGCCCTCGGCCGGGACGCGGTAGACCGTCTGGGTCTCCCAGCTGGAGACGAGGAGCGAGCCGTCGTCCAGACGGACCACGCCGTCCAGCTGGCCGCCCGGCAGCTCGGCCAGGACCTCCGGCTCCGCCGCCGAGTCGGACGGGAGGCGAAGGACCCGGGCGGCGCCGAAGGGGACCATCACGATCCCGCCGTCGTGGGCGGCGAGCCCGTTCGGCCCGTTGAGGTCGGCGCCCCTGGCCACCGTGACGGCCTCCCCGTCCTCGAACCGGTAGACCGCGTCGGTGCCGGACGAGGAGAAGTCCGCGTTCAGGCCGCTGTCGCTCACGTACAGCGAGCCGTCCGCACCGACCGTCAGGTCGTTCAGGAAGGTCGCCCCCGGGACGCCTCGCGCGCCGAGGTACTCGCCCGTCCCGCGGTCGAAGGCCCGCACGCTGTCGATATCGGTCACGAAGAGGGTGTCCCCGTGGATCGCGAGCCCCTTGGGCGCACTGAGCGGGACCGACTCCGCCTCGCCGTCGATCCAGCGTAGCTCCAGGACCGTGCCGTCGGGACCGACGCGCGAGATGAAGCCGTTGTCATCCCGCTCGGTGGGCGCACCGTTGATGTTCGAGACCAGGTAGACGTCCGCCCGGTCGTCGTGGAGCACCGACTCGGGCGTCTGGAGCCCCGCGTCCTCCACGCGGATCGCCGCGGTGTCGGGCGGAGTCACGGTCGTGTCCGGAGCCGCCGCCGTATCGGTGGCGGCCGCGTCGGGTGTCTCCTCCACATCGCCACAGCCGGCTCCGGCGAGGGCCAGTGCCGGCACCAGGGCGGCCAGGGTGAGGATTCGGGATGCGTCGGGCTTCATCGGTCGACCTCCGTCGGGCTGTGAGTCGCTCCATTGAGCATGAAGGGACCCCCCTGGGGCACGCAACCGGGGGCGGAGGGCCAGTGGCCATGGCGGCGGCGTACGCTGGGCTTCGGGTCGGCGACCCGGGAGGCGCCCCGCTATTCCGACGCCGCCCCGTCGGGCCCGCCGCTCATCATGTACAGCGTGACGGCGACGGCGGTGGCCAGATTCAGGCTCGACACCCCGGGTCGCATGGGGATGGACACGCGACGGGCCGCCCGCGCGAGGAGGGCGGGGGAGACGCCGGTCCGCTCGGAGCCGAAGACGAGGACCGCGCGGCTCGGCAGCCCCGGGCCGGCGTCCGGCCCGCCCGGCCTCAGGGGCGCCCCCTCCGGGTCCAGCGCGATCAGCGAGCGGTCCGATGCCACCACCGCGTCCAGCCCCGCCCGGTCCAGCGACGCGACCGGAAGCGCGTGCTGCAGCCCGGCGGCCCCCCGGACCGACGCCGGGTGCCACGGGTCGTGGCGGCCCGTGACCAGCACGCCGGCCGCGTCCGCCGCCGCGGCGACCCGGACCACCGCGCCGATGTTGCCGTGGTGCGTGGGCCGTTCGAGCAGCACGATGGGCGCGCGGGCCCGGGATTCCAGCAGCTCGTCGAGAGCCACCACGGGCCGGCGGGCCAGGGCGATGACGCCCGTGGGGGGCGGGGAAGGCGCCAGCTCGGCGAACGTGTCGGGCGTGACCGTCCGGACGAGGGCGCCGATGGCGTCGGCGACGTCGGGCGCCAGCTCCGCGGCCAGCCGGTGCAGCGCGTCCGGGTCCGGGGCGCGGATCTCGAAGACCCGCGCGCCGAATCGGAGCGCGTGCTTGAGCGCGTGCAGTCCCTCCAGCACGACGAGGCTCGTGTCCCGCCGGGCTCCGCGGAACCGCTCGACGATCGTTCCGGGGGCGTCACTCATGCGCCGAAAGCTGGGGAGGCGGGGCCCCCGCGTCCACCGGGACCCCGGCCTACGGCGACTCGACCAGCCGCCCCTTCCGGTCCGCGGCGTCCCGCGCCGACCGGACCACCGACCGCAGCGCCGCCTCCGTGCCGAACGTCCGCCCGTACCGCGGGTGACCGTCCGCCGTCTCCTCCGCCGACCGCAGCCGCTCCATCCCGAAACGATCGATGAACCGGAGCGCCTCGACACTGACGCCCATGGCCGCGAACCGGATCGGAGGACGCCACGGCAGGTCCCGGTGCCAGCGGACCAGGGACTCGGCCAGCAGGTGGGCCGCCATGCCGCGACCCCGCCACGACGGCGCGATCAGCAGCCCCGCGAAATAGTAGACCGCCCGGGGGCTGTTGCAGACCGTGACGAGATCGTCCTCGGTCAGGTCCCGCTCCCGTCGAGAACCCGCCAGGAAGTCGCCCGCCCGGCGCGCGTCCAGCGGCCACAGCAGGATGCACCCGGTCAGCGCGTCGTCGAGCCAGCCGCCCACATAGCCTCGCGGGAACGCCCGCCAGAGCGATTCGTTCGTCAACGGCGCCGGCGGCTCGCCCCCGTACACCGATCCCGCCAGCGCCCCCAGCTCCAGGAACGACCGGCGCCGGGTCAGGTAATCGAACTCGAGCCGGACCCCCGCCCTCGCGCTCATCGCGGATGGTCAGCCGCCGAAGTCGTACAGGGGCTCGAAGCGCGCGGTGAAGTGACGGAGCACCGGCGCCTGGTGCGTGAACCGGAAGCCCCCGATGGACTCCCTCCGGCGGTACACCTCCAGGATCACCTCCACCACGTAGTCGACATGGCTCTGGGTATACACCCGACGGGGGATCGTCAGCCGCACCAGCTCCATGGGACCCGGGACCTCCTCCCCCGTCTCCGGGTCCCGCCGGCCGAACATCACCGTCCCGATCTCCACCCCCCGGATCCCGCCCTCCAGGTACAGCTCGGCCACCAGCGCCTGGCCGGGAAGCTCCAGCGGGTCCACGTGCGGAAGGAACGCCGCCGCGTCCAGGTACACCGCGTGACCCCCGGGGGGCTGCACGATCGGCACCCCCTCCGCCGAGATGTGCTCGCCCAGGTACCGCACCGAGGCCAGCCGGTACTGCAGGTAGTCCTCGTGGACCACCTCCTCCAGCCCGACCGCGATGGCGTCCAGGTCCCGGCCCGCCAGACCGCCGTACGTCGGGAACCCCTCCGTCAGGATCAGCAGCTCCTTCTCCTGCTCCGCCAGCCGGTCGTCGTTCGTGGCCAGGAACCCGCCGATGTTCGCCAGCCCGTCCTTCTTCGCCGAGAACGTGCAGCCGTCCGCGTACGAGAACATCTCCCGGGCGATCTCCTCCACGCTCCGCTCCGCCTGCCCCTCCTCGTTCAGCTTGATCAGGTACGCGTTCTCCGCGAACCGGCACGCGTCGATGTAGAAGGGGATCCCGTGCTCCCGGCAGACCGCGCTCACCTCCCGGATGTTCGCCAGCGAGACCGGCTGGCCCCCGCCGCTGTTGTTCGTGACCGTGATCATGCAGATGGGGATCCGCTCCGCACCCACCTCCTCGATCAGCCGCCGCAGCCCCTCCACGTCCATGTCCCCCTTGAACGGCAGCGGCTCCTGACGGTTCCTCGCCCTCGGCGTCGGCAGGTCCACCGCCCGCGCGCCCTGCGCCTCCACGTTCGCGCGGGTCGTGTCGAAATGCGTGTTGTTCGGGACCACGTCCCCCGCGCCGCACACGGTCGAAAACAGGATCCGCTCCGCGGCCCGACCCTGGTGCGTCGGGATCAGGTGCTTGAACCCGAACAGCTCCTTCACCCGCCGCTCCAGACGATAGAACGACCGCGACCCGGCGTACGCCTCGTCCCCCCGCATGATCGCCGCCCACTGCTCCGCGCTCATCGCCGACGTCCCGCTGTCCGTCAGCAGGTCGATCAGCACGTCCTCCGCCCGCAGCAGGAAGACGTTGTAGCCCGCCTCCCCGAGCCGCTCCAGCCGCTCCCTCCGCGTCGTCATGCGGATCGGCTCCACCGCCTTGATCTTGAACGGCTCGATGATCGTCTTCACCCGCGCCCCCCGCTCCGGCTGTGGTCGCTCCGGAGAGACGGTCGTCAGTCGAAGCTCACACCGCAACCCCCGGGACCACACGCGCTCCCCCCACTCATCGTCGGCAGCGGGTCGCCCCCACCCGCTCCGCCCACCCGGCCCGGCGCACTCAGCGCCAGGACCGTCGCTTCGCCGCATTCCGGGCAGTCCGGGCCCTCCGCCCGCTCCGACAGCTTCCGCATCTTCTCCAGCCGGGCCCCGCACCCGGGGCACGCGTACTCGTACAACGGCATGGTCCCTCCTCCGCAGCGGGTGGTTCCCAAAACCGTATAGTCATATAGTCTGTAAATGCCGTCAAGGCGCGGGGCTGTCCTGCCGGCCCGCGGGGCTGGGGCCGGGTCGGGGGCATTGCCGGCATCGGGCCGGTGACCGCGCCGTTTCAGCGTGGCGAGGGGGCGCGGGCGTCGGACCGGCCGGAGCTGGATCGTGTGCTGTCTGCGCCGTCCTGATCGGTTGACCGGTTCTGCGGGCTCCGCTAACGTTGGCGCGTCCACGCGCAAGCCAACGAACAGGCCGAGTTCTCGATCCCGTTGATCACTCAGACCCCGGTCGCCGGGCGGACCGTGTCCGCGTCGCGCGGCCTCGAGCTGGCGGCAGTGCGCCGCTTCGCGGTGCCCGCCGTGCTCACTGCCCTGGTGGTCCTCGGGGCGTTCCTCGGCCCGTCGGCCCTGGCGTCCCCGAGGGGGGCCGTTCCGGACGGTGTCGGTCTCGAGGGCGGCTGGGGGTACATCGCGCTGGCCCCGCTGACGACGGTGCTGGACACGCTGTCGCTTCTCACGCTGGGCCAGCACTACGCGGTTCTGGCGACGCTGGTGGCGGCGTTCGTGGTCTGGAGGCTGGTGCGTCGGCGGTCGCGGCGCGGCTGGCTGCGCCGTCTGGGGGTGGAGGTCGGGGTGGCCGTGGCGTCGCTGGCCGGTCTGCTGGCGTTCTACGCGTACGGGATCCTGGGTCCCCGGCCGATGGTGGCGCTCGTGGTGGACGATCCGGAGGTGGTGGTGGTGGACGTGCACAGCCATACCGACGACTCCCACGACGGTCGGCCCGGGTTCGACGCGGAGGACAACCGGGAGTGGCACGCGTCGGCCGGGTTCGACGCGGTGTACGTCTCGGACCATCGGACGTGGCAGGGCTACCGCGCGGGCGCCGCGGGGAACCCGGCGCGGGCGGGGGAGGGGACGGTGCTGCTACCGGCGCTGGAGATCAAGTTCGCCGGCAAGTACGCCAGCGCTCTGGGGTCGGCGGAGCGGTACCGGGCGGCGGCGGAGGGGAACGACCTGATCGCCGACTCGCTGTATCGCATGCTCGAGCGGGGCATGCCCCGTCCGACGCTGGTGCTGACGATTCCCGGGGGGCTCGATGACGTGCCGGCATCGACGCGGGACTCCATCGGGTACGTGGCCATCGAGCTGAGCGATGCCTCGCCGCGGGGGCTCCGCCAGGGCCGCCGCGACCGGGCGATTCTCCTCCGGATGGTCGACTCGCTGGACCTGGCGCCGGTGGCGGCGTCGAACAACCACGGGTGGGGCCGGACGGCGGCGGCGTGGACGCTCATGCGGATCCCCGGGTGGCGCTCGCTCGCGCCTCGGGAGCTGGGGCAGGCCATCGAGGCCCTGCTGCACGCCGAGCGTCGGAAGGCGTCGCGGGTCGTGGAGCGACGCATGCCGTACCCCGGCGACTCACCCGTGGCGCTGGCGGCGACGGTCCCCGTGATCACCTGGCAGCTGTTCGGGGGTCTGGGACCGGCGGAGCGGGTCTCGTGGCTGGCCTGGACCTGGCTGCTCGCGCTGGTGGTGGCGCCACGGCTCCGCGGGCCCGGCAGGGCCGGGATCTAGGCGGGCGGACGGGAAGCGGATGGCGGTCTGGTACTTCGGGAAGCCCGAGATCCCTCTGCGGCTGCTCGTCCTGTCCTTCGCGGCGCTCCTCGTCCCGGTCCTGGCGACCTTCTGGTTCCCGGAATCGACGGCCCGCTACGAGCTCCTGCTCTGGCTCCTGGCCCTCGTGCCCGCCTTCCTCCTTGCCTATTACCGGGGCTGGACGGGGGTGGCCATCGCCATGCTCGTGGGCATGGCCGTCCTGTCGCTGGTCCAGGTCGTGGTCATCGTCTTCGACATCCGGACCGACTGGGTGCTGCTCCTCGGCGTCGTCAGCGCCTACATCGCCATCGGCGTGACCATCGGGTTCGTCAGCGAGCTGCTCCACACGGAGCGGGCGAGAGCGGAGCGGCTGGCCCTCATGGACGACCTCACGGAGATGCCGAACCGCCGCCTGGCCAACCTGTTCCTGGAGAAGGAGTTCGCCGCCGCGCGGCGGGGCCGTGAGCTGGTGGTCGTCCTCTTCGACCTGGACCGCTTCAAGCAGTACAACGACCGACACGGGCACGCCGCCGGCGATGACGCGCTCCGCACGTTCGTAGGCGTGCTCCAGTCCCGGACCCGACGGATGGACCTCTCCGCCCGCTACGGTGGGGAGGAGTTCGTCGCGATCCTCTCCGGTGGGGGGAGCGAGGGGGGACGACGGTTCGCCGAGAGCGTCCGGGAAGAGCTCTCGCGGGTCGTGGGCGCGCGGGAGCTCACCGTGAGCGCCGGCGTCGCCGAGTACACCGAGTCCATGGAGTCCGGCGAGGACCTCATGGAGGCCGCGGATCGGGCCATGTACCGGGCCAAGCAGGAGGGACGGGACCGGGTCTGCGTCGCGGGGGAATAGCCCGGCCGGTTGACAGCCGGCTCGGTGTTTACCGAGAATCGTTATCATGAGACTCCTCCGCCGATTCCTCCGTT